>ERZ1292630.166-Hain-H41-02um-R3-166-length-74007-cov-154_pt1 | contig 74007 bp, 81 predicted proteins | sample MGYA00564408_ERZ1292630 | MGnify/ENA primary metagenome ERZ1292630 (study PRJEB36523, sample SAMEA6512641) | groundwater metagenome | collected 2019-01-08 | study: AquaDiva: Metagenomics assemblies of 32 groundwater samples
GTTCGGAGCCTCGATGGCTTTTTTATGTCACGAGTCGTGAATTATCCGGGCTAGTCCAATGCCAGTGCGCGGAGGAGGAACAGATGATCCAGCAGCTCACCGAAATCATTCACAAGAATCAGTCATGAAGACAGGTATCACAGTGCTCACGAGCATATGCATGCTCATCCTGGCAGGTTGCGCAGGAATGGAGTCGAAGCAGCCCCTTCAAACTGTCGCATCGGTGGATCTCGCCCGTTACGCCGGGACGTGGTATGAGATTGCCCGGCTCCCCATGTGGTTTCAGCGCCGCTGTATCGATTCAAAAGCCATCTACACGATTCGTCCTAATGGCACGATCGGCGTGCATAACGAATGCGTGACCGATACCGGCGGGCTCAATCAAGTCGACGGCATCGCGACGATAGTGGATACCAAGACGAATGCGAAACTGGCCGTCACGTTCGACAATTTCTTCGCGCGGCTTGTCGGCCCCTCCAGAGACGGTAACTATTGGATCCTCGATCTCGATCCAGATTACCAGACGGCTCTCGTCGGCACGCCAGACCGCCGCTATCTTTGGATGCTATCCCGCAGTCCACAGCTCGACGAAGCGACCTACCAACGCTTGATCGGGAAAGCCCAGCAGCTCGGTTTTCCCGTTTCAGACCTTATCCGAGCGAAGCACAGTTCGTCCAGGTAACGGCCGTGATGCACGCAGACTGTCCAGTTGACACTCGCCTCTCCTCCACGTAGGTTTTCCATTTTTCTGACCTTGCACTGACTCAACCGGACACGCACACCATGGACTGGTCATTACTCATCGGCCTTCTGACTTTCATCATCTGCATGGGAACAGGGATATACTTTTGGCGTGGATTCGTTGATCGACTTAGGAACGACTTCCGGGCTGAGCAGCCCGCTCTGCGCATCACCAACCTCTCGGCGTTCCACGCCGAAGATGTCATCACACTGACGCCTGATTTGGAGAACGTCGGGCAAGGAGTCGCGTATGATTGCCTGCTTCAGCTCAGCGGATGGGAGGGCAGTTTTTCCGTCAAAGCCCTGTATTCTCATGGGCCTCGGTATCACAAACACTCGATTCCCATCGTGCTGGGACCGGCCACACCGATCCGCGTCAAACCACTCAGCCGGTGTTATTTGCGATTAGTCTGCCATGATCGCTGGGAGCAGCCGTACGAATATTGGTATCCCGTGACCCAAGTGGAGAATCTGAACACTCACCTGTATGACGTTCAGATCAACCTTGCAGAACCTGAACTGACTGAGCCGAATCCATCTCTCTGGACAATATGGAAACTCCTTCGGAAGATTTCTGCCCCTGATTGACCTGACAAGACTGGCATCCTTTCCAGGCTCGGCCAACAGTTCCCTAGGGATGGGATCACGCTGGATGGCAGATTCCTGGCCTTCACCGGTTTGAACGCCGAGGAGTGATGCCAGGCCTCCCCTTGAACCCTTGCATTCTGAATTCCTGAACCGTACCATTTACGACACCATACAGAGGGGATTGCCGTGCTCATGAGGAACCCTGTAAGACTTCAGCGTGCCGTTCGACTGACACACGTAACCAATGAAGGAGAGCCCCGATGCCACCTACAGTGCAGATCGATCCAATCGTGAAGATCACGAAGACTGATGAGGAATGGAAAAAACAACTGTCCTCCACCGCTTATCGTGTCTTGCGGCATGAAGATACAGAGAGAGCATTCGTCAACGCACTGCATGACAACCATGAATCAGGGATCTATTACTGCGCCGGCTGTGATTTGCCGCTCTTCTCATCCGAGCACAAGTTCGACAGCCGTACCGGTTGGCCCAGCTTCTGGCAGCCGATCGATCCACGCGTGATCGAGACGCGAACCGATTCCCAATTCTTCATGTCCAGAACGGAAGTTCATTGCGCGCGATGTGAGGGCCACCAGGGCCATGTGTTTAAGGATGGGCCGAGGCCCACCGGCCTTCGGTACTGTATCAACGGCGTGGCCTTGCGATTCGTAGCCGGCTGATCGGTACAACTCGTTACCATTTGCCTCTCGATCAAAGGGGTTCCCGCCCACCACAGCGCACACCGTGCCGCAGCTCGAGCCCCACTGGCACTCCGCCGCTCATTCACGGTACAATCCCCAACCACGAATCATCAAGGCAACGTCGCGATGTTCTCCCGCATACTACCGTACACATTTCTTGGGCTGGCTCCGCTACTTTTTTCATGCAGTGAGTCATCCAGCCTGTTCAGCTCAAAAACATCCCCCTGTTCCCTGATAACCGTTGCAGACGTGGAACGGGTGCTTGGAGAACCGATTCAGGAAGGGACTCTGGCTGATCCAACAACCTGTATCTTCAAAGCCCACCGGAATGCGGGAAATGCCGTCACGGTCCAGCTAGACAACGCACCTGGTACGGACCGGCGAGCATGGTTCAATAAAGAGCGTCTGCGCCGTGACAGCCATCTTATTCCAGGCCTAGGCGATGGAGCGGTGCGAATTGACTCCTCTCCGACCCTGTCCCGGCTGACCTTCATGCATAGAGACGCGTTTGTGACCGTGATCGTCTCTTCGACCCAACAGAAACAACTTGGTGAATTGGTCACCCAATTGAGCAGGACCGCCGCAACCCGATACGGCGCATCCTTGACGGCCACGCTCCCTCCCTCCGCCCCACCCTCCATATCGGGCCGTGGAACCCATACTGAGACCGTCGCTCCACCGGCCCCCGTCACGCTCACACAAACACGTCCTGCCCCGTCAGGTGCCCAGGTCGGACCAAAGAAAGCGACGTCGTTTGATCCGACGAGCCTGGTTGGAACCTGGCATACGCATCTCACACAGGGGACGACCCAGCACGACATGCTCCTCATCATTCAACCCAATCTCACGTGGTCACTCTCATCCATGATGCAGTTTGACGGAATTTTGAACGCTGAAGCAGGTCTATGGTCACTCGAGCGAGCCAACACGTTCAAGGGCCTTGGATGGAAAGGGACCTACCGCAAGGCAACGTCCAAATCGTTCGCGAGTACCGGCAGTGTTCAGGCCACCTGGACAAGACTCTCGATCGATCAAGACCCCACGCGCATCCCAGCCGAGCTCTGGAAACTCCGACGCGACGCTACCAGCGTACCGGTCTTTCAACTCAAGACCGTTGATTCTGATCTCGTCGGCCAATGGGAGGGATCCGGCACCTATGCCGGAGGTTCCGCCGCCTTCGTGTGGCTCATCAAACCCTCCGCCGCGACTGATCTGCTGATTGTCAATACGCTCCGCGGGACCGTGCACACCAAAGATGGCATCCCACAACTCCAACCTGTTCAAAAACAGCACCAACGCGTCAGCGTCATCGCCTTCCATGACCGAGGATTTACCACAACCGATGGGAAGAGCAACCTCCGATGGACCAAAGTTCGTTCTGAACCGACGGAAGACCGTCAACTCTAGCAATCCCATCTTTGGTCACGTAGCCATTCGAAAAGGATACCCTCTCATGGCGGATACAAACGCTCGCATCGGATTCGTCGGTGTAGGTCGGATGGGAGCCAATATGGCCAGGCGACTAAAAGAACTCGGATACCGCATCGCAGCGATTCAGGATCGTCAAGCCAGCGCATCGCAGTCGCTAGCACATGAACTGGACTCAGAAGCCGCCACGTCACCGGCGCGAGTTGCGGAACTATCCGATATCGTCATCACCGTCGTATCGGACGACGCGGCGATGCGGGACATTTATTCGGAAATGGACTCGACCAGCCTGATGGCTCACGCGAAAGACCGGCTGTTCATCAACTGTGCGACGGTCTCGCCGGCACTTCACATCGAGATCGAACAGGCAGTTGAACGGCGAGGTGGTGCAGCCCTTGAAGCCTGTATGGCGAGCAGCATCACCCAAGCTCGGCAAGGCACTCTGTATCTCATGTGTGGAGGCAAGCAGAATGTGTTCAACCGGGCTCGCCCGGTGCTGGACAGCCTCGGTACGATAGTACGATATATCGGCCCAGCTGGAGAAGCAACAACAGTCAAAGCGCTCGTGAACATGGTGATGAACAGCAATACCGCCGTGCTGGCCGAAGGGTTAGGACTGGGGAAGGCACTGGGAGTCGATCTGACTCTCCTGCGCGAGGTATTCAGCCAGACCGGGGCTGCCTCGCGAGTATTGGAAACAGACGGAGAAGATATGCAGCTCCGTGCACATGACTGTTACTTTTCAGCAGCCCACGCCGTGAAAGACTCGGCCATTGCGCTCGACTTAGCCAAAGAAGCCGGCCTCCCGCTACCACTCGCACAGGCAACACTGAGCCAATATCGACGATTGATTGAATTGGGCAAAGGTGATCTGGATAAATCTGCAATTGCCGAATTGACGTTTCCTGATCGCCTCTGATTGCCAGTGAGCTTCAGCTCATTGCAGAAATCTCGCTGTGCAAGGAAAGAGCACCGCTGTTCTCTAAACCCTACGCTACGGTTCCACACATATAACTGGTTGATATTCTGAATATTGTGTCAGTCACATGGTCAATTAGGCAATCCCCTCGTTCTCTGCAGCCTTCACGGTTGAAACCACTTGTACTCAGCATATCGATCTAACAAACTGATTTCATTGAACTCTTTTGTCGATCTCTATTGGTACGGATGATGCCACATCGCTTTACGTAACATTTGGTCCACATGAGCCTTCAACCTGGAGGGCGTATGACGTATATCGTTGGACTGTTATCGTTTGTACTGTTGTTTGCCCTGGGAGTCGGAGCTGCCTTCATCGTGACCAGCCTGTGATGGCATGACCACCAGCAGGCAGCCCAATCACTCTGAAACCGATCGGCCAGAGTATCCATCGCAGACAGGTCGGCTATCAGCTTGATGCGTACTTGAACATACTCAAAAGGACGACTGATCTCTTTCTTGCCGACTATGCCAAGGAATTGGATTAGCAAAAGACTGACGTGGAGAAGTTACGGAGGGACACTACAGTCCTAACAAATACCGCAGAGAGTCAACGGCGAGAATTACAGAATACCCGCTCGACTCTTGATGTAGCATCAAACTGTTACGTGAAGAACAGTCGAACCTGTTCCTGAGGGACACAACCAACGAGTAAATCCCCGTCCGGCGACACGAGGAGGGGAACTCCATTTTGACCCGTTGCATGCCAAGCTGTTTCCCATTTCTGCGCAACGAGCTGGTTCTCCCCATCAATATCTTCAGTGAAATATTCTCCCGCCAACTGCTTCAACACAAGCGGATCGGAAATATCTCGACCGTCGCACCAAAAGGCACGGTAGGTTCGCTGAACAAAGTCCATCCCGTTCTGTAAATCCTTTCGCAAGAGCGCAACCGCTTGTTCAATCGCCGGCAGGGTATTGGGCTTCCCAGGCGGCAATGCAATTGGCAACCCCGGTGCCAATCGCTGTACCATCGCAACTTCGTGCCGCAATTCTGCTCCTAACGAGCCGTCCCACGGTTTCATGGGACGGGGCAACTGCGGTGCATGCTGAACCCCACGCCATTCGCACCGACCAACCACACCCATCTCGTGCAGCCGTTCATGCAGTGCATAACAGAATGGACAATTAAAATCGCTATAGAGCAGAAATCGATCGGATGCAGGAGTCGGATTCATGACGCCACTGTACCGAAGTGGCTAGAGAGAGTCTAGCCCTAGATATACCGCTCTAGAGCGTAGGAAAGGTCCAATGAATCAAAACTTTCAGCCGGCAATCAGACTCAACCGCTGCTCGATGTATTATGGAATTAGGAGTTGGCTTGTTGTAACAGCTCTCGAAGACTCGCACGAAGTATTGGCAACGTCAATGGCTTCGTTATAACTTTATCCATCCCAGCTTGGTGACACTTCTGGGCATCTTCATCGGAGGCATGACCGGTGAGGGCCATGATGGGTAGATGGCTCATCGTACCATCCTCGCGAAGACGAATCTCTCTGGTGGCTTCATAGCCGTCCATATCCGGCATCTCACAATCCATCAACACAACGTCATACGCGGTTCGAGTGATCGCTTCCACCGCTTCACGGCCCGTGCGAGCAATTTCGACATGACAACCGAGTTTCTGCAAATATTTACAGGCCACCACTTGATTGATCTCATTATCATCCGCAACCAGTACTCGCAGAAGTCCAACCTGTTCTCCCATACTGCGTTGATCCGTTCCCAAAGAAGATGTGGCGCCATCCCGATGTATCGCGGGCAAAAGATTGGTGGTGTAGGCGAATGTACTGCCCTGGCCAATCGAGCTCTCCACTGTAATGGCACCGCCCATCAGCTGGACAAGCTGATGACAGATCATGAGACCAAGTCCGGTTCCACCAAATTTTCTTGTAGTCGATGCATCGGCTTGTGCATAGGCCTGAAAGAGGCGTACCTGCTGTTCAGGCGTCATCCCAATACCGGTATCCTGAATGCGCCACTGCAGAACGACTGAGTCCGATCCCTCAGTCCGTCCCTGTTTCAAGGAGACAGTGATCGTCACCCGTCCTCGTTCGGTAAACTTAATCGCATTCCCAACAAGATTGAAAAGGATCTGTCTCAACCTGATCGGATCCCCTCGGAACTCCTCTGGTACATCAGGATCGATCTGCACTGAAACGGTGAGACCTTTTTTGGAGGCCAACCCCTCCATTAATGTTGTCACGTCACAGATCAGTGATCGCAGATTCACATCGGCCACTTCCAACGTCATCTTGCCGGCTTCAATTTTTGAAAAATCGAGAATGTCGTTCACCAGCGTCAGTAACGCATCCGCGGAGCGATGCATCGTCTCGATGAGCTCCCGCTGCTGGTCGGTCAATGATGTGTCTTTAAGTAGCTGCGTGCACCCCAGTACCCCATTCATTGGAGTCCGAAGTTCATGGCTCATGGTGGCGAGAAAGATACCTTTTGCCCGCGTCGACTCTTCAGCTGCTTCTTTCGCTCGACGCAAGGCCACATCGGACGTGATATCAAGCCCATAGGCACGAACGAGTTTCAATTCCTCCAGGGGAAAAAGCGACCAGGCAATAACCCGATCAGCCACGACATGTTCAACCTGCAATAGAGCGGAATTGGTCGTGAGACATTCCTGCAACATGGCCGGTAGAACAGCCGGAAACATTACTTCGATCCCGGCTTCGAGTAGCCCGCATTGAGCCATTACATTGAGCATGCCGGTGTTGGCATACAGCATGGCACCCGTCGCATCAAACTCCACAATAGGATTCGGCGCATCCTCAGCCAGCCGTGCGGCGCGTTGTACATCTCTCTGAATCTCCATGGCAGTGGTCAAATCACGGACCATGACCATGCCACCGACTAGCACGCCCTGTTGGGTTCTGGGCCAGAACGAGAGCGAGAGCTCAAACTGAGTCCCATCCTCTCGATCCCAAAAGTGGGAAGGGATCACGACAAGCTCGCCGGTATTCACCATCCGAGTGAATGGACACTGGGCCACCTCGCTCTCGCCAGACATGACGCATCCAATAAGGTCGTGAACCCCCAACCCAATTACATCGCGTATTTGCCCGACAAGTTGCTGGGCCACAGGATTCAGGAACAGAATGCGATTGTCGTGATCCAAGAAGAAGATGGCCTCTGGAACTGCTTCCAGGATCAGGCTCGTCTCCTCTCCTATCAGCACACGTGATTGTTGAGTCTTGGATTGGGAATTAGAAGTTGAGGGATTAAGGGTAGACATGATGCGCGAGTCTGGATTGTTTTAGCTCTCCAACCTATCGGTCGAACGGAGGTCCCCCTGTAGTATGGATGGGCACGATTCCTAGAGTACGGTGTGGGATGGTGTCGGTTCATATCGATTGGTACACAGACCACCCCGCCGTTTAAGTTCCTTCAGAACAAACCGATAAGACTCTCGACGGGGCGTACTAGATCATCCAACGGAGGTGTCTATGATATCCGCCATACACACCGCATTCTCTGGCCTGGCTGCCTTCGGCAAACAGATCGAGGTCGTTGCACACAATGTCGCCAACGTCAATACGGACGGGTTTAAGAAATCCCAAACGGAGTTCGTCGAAATACCTAGCGGTGGAGTCCTCCCTGTGGTCCAGAAAGATGACTCCTCCGGCCCAACGGTTCTTCGCGACAGCAGTGGGAATCAAACCACGGTCGAGCTCTCGAATGTTGAGCTTGGTGAGGAAGCGGTGCAGCAGATCCTGGCTCAACGGAGTCTTGAAGCAAACCTCCAAACCTTACGAGCAGGAAATGCGCTACTCGGCAGTATCCTGGACATCAAGAAGTAGCAGGGATTGTACCGATGGGCTCAAGGCATAGCATTCACGGCTGTCACTATGCTATGTCGAGCCCATGGCGTCTCCCCGTGTTCTCTTATTGCTCCCCCCTTTGACTCAGCTCAACACCCCTTACCCATCGACTGCCTACCTAACTGGGTTTCTTCAGTCTCGCAATATTGCCGTTGAACAGGCGGATCTCGGCATCGAGATGGTGCTGCGCCTCTTCAGTCCCGATGGACTACGACATATCTTCCGGCAACTGCACGGCCTGGAACGCTCCCTTCCCAGGGAAGCCATCGCCATGATGAGGGCCGAACACTCCTACGTGGACATGATCGGACCGGTCGTCGCTTTCTTACAAGGCAAACTCCCCGACCTTGCTCCGTACTTGATTCGACCCGGAGTATTGCCTCAGGGTCCACGATTCCGAGGGCACAAGAAATTTGCTCGCGCTGTGTCAGTGGAGGATCGAGCCAAACAATGGGCGACGTTTTTCCTCGAAGACCTGACCGATTTGGTGCAAGCCACGATTACCCCACACTTCGCCTTGAGCCGCTATGCCGAACAGATCGGACGCAGCGCCTCATCGTTTGATCACATGGCCGCTGCCCTGGCGGAACCACCGAGTGTGACTGATGAATGGCTGCTAGATGTATTCTGGGAACACGTCAACCGAGTCAACCCCTCGCTCATCGGTCTCTCCATACCGTTTCCAGGTAATCTCTATGGGGCATTCCGCATCGCAAAGGCACTCAAACAGCACCGCCCTGATCTGCCGGTAGTCATCGGCGGCGGCTATGTGAACACGGAATTACGCCGGGTCACCGACCCACGAGTGTTCGACTATGTCGACTTTATTACCCTCGACAACGGTGAACGGCCGCTCCTCTCCTTAATTGAACATCTGTCCGGCTCGCGCCCTCGCCAATCGCTGTGCCGCACGATGTATCGCCACAACGATCATGTGATCTATGCGGATGATCCCTCGTCAGGCGACTTCACGATGAACGACATCGGCTGTCCAACCTATCGAGGCCTGACACTGGATCGCTACCTAACCATTCTGGACAGCACCAACCCCATGCATCGTCTCTGGTCGGAAGGCCATTGGAATAAACTGACCGTGGCACACGGCTGCTATTGGAAGCAATGCACGTTCTGTGATGTGGGACTGAACTACATCAGTCGCTATGAAATGACACCGACCGAGCGGCTCATCCAGCAGATCGAACAACTCGTCGCCGAGACGGGACGAACAGGGTTTCACTTTGTAGACGAGGCCGCTCCACCTGCCGCACTGAAGGCATTGGCTCTCGCCCTCCTGGAACGACGGATTCCTATTACCTGGTGGGGCAATATCCGGTTCGAGACCGCCTTTTCACCGGACCTATGCCGCCTTCTCTCCGCCTCCGGCTGCATTGCCGTCACAGCAGGACTCGAAGCCGCATCGGACCGACTATTAGACAACATGAAGAAAGGCATTACCGTCGATCAGACCGCACTGGTCGCTGCCGGGTTCAAGGATGCCGGTATCCTAATCCACGCCTATCTCATGTATGGGTGTCCCTCGGAGACGATTCAGGAAACCGTCGATTCACTCGAACGAGTCCGCCAGCTTGTCGCAGCAGATCTCCTCCAATCAGCCTTTTGGCACCGCTTCACGGTCACAGCCCACAGCCCAGTGGGGCTGGATCCCTCTACCCATGGCTTGCGCATTCTCGGACCTGAGTTTCGAGGCTTCGCAGAGAATGACCTTCTGCATCACGACAATCGCGCAGAAACACCGACCTGGCTTGGTGAAGGGCTCAGACGATCGCTCTTGAACTATCTTGAACGACGTGGACTCGATCTCGATGTCCGTCAGTGGTTCGATCATGAGGTGCATCGCCCTCGCGTCCCTTCCACATGGCTCAGCCGCTTGCTCAAGAAACGGACGAGTGATGACCATTCAGACTTGGAACGGCGTGTGGTCTGGCTGGGTGGAACCGTAACTTGTGAACTGATCGGAAAGAGATCAAGGCTCACGCTGACCAGTGGCCGGAAGGATCATGTCATCACTCTCTCAGAACCAGAGGCTCAATGGTTGGAGCAATTGATTCGAGAGGCTACCCCCCAGCAAGCGTGCCGGACCTATCCTCATATGCGGGAAGCTTGTCAACGGTTTCCTGGCGCGGAATCGATGTTCAACTCCTTCCTGGCCACCCCTTCGTGGAAAAAGATTCGCAACGCAGGCCTCCTGCTCGTGTAACTCTCCAAATCTTCCTACTCGCCCGCTACCAGCCAAACACGGACTCCGCTGTATCCCCATGGGACGGCATGATGGAGAGGATAAAAGAAAGGGCCGGAACCCAGCATGTGGATTCCGGCCCTCGGTTGAGAAGAGCCGTTCTCGTTTACGCGAGAGCTGCTTAGTACTGCATCTGCAACGCGACGTGGAACGAATCGGCCTTGTCGCCTCCCGCGCCAGGTGTAAAGGTGTTGATAAAACCCTTCGAGGTGATATCCCCGTACCGATAGAACGCTGAAATACGAGCATTGTGTCCGGAGATGATGTAGTTCACACCGGTTTCCCACTCCTGCCGCATGGCGCTGTATCGAGGATCGATGCTGGTGAACCGGACATAGGGTTGGAACCGTCCTATGCCGACCTCATGTGGAATCAGATACAACCCATACACCGTCCAAGAATGGCCATTGAACTGACAGAATCCTTGGCAACCACCCGCAAGGGCACCGGTTCCATAATTGGCCCAGTGCCGCTTGAATTCTCCGTTGAATGTAAACACGCCCATGTTGTTTGGGAGAACCTTTTCAATCAACAGGTCGACGGAGGCTCCGGTGAAATCAGACACGTTCCCAGTAGTAAAACTCCCTGCACCATCCTTTTGGTGCTGCACGCTGGCACCGAGCGCCACGATGTCTCCCGCCGTCCCATAATAGGTACCGGCGGTGTAATAGCCAGGGCTCGGTTCATCGTTCAACAGATTCCACTGTAAGCGCCCCGTGTACATCAAACTGTTGCCTCTATTTGGTCCGCCCCGCAACCCCTGAGACACACTGAGGACATACAGTAGATGGGTGCCCCCTGGGTGAACCTTGCCCCAGAAGGTGGCCGCATTATCACGACCATAGAGACCGGCTCCACCGCCAGCGGAGTTCGCACCATTGAAATTGGGGCTGTAGTCGGCTGGGAAAAACGGCGTCCTGAAGCCGTCGAAGGTGGCATGGTAGAAAGGACCATTCAACTCACCGCGCTCGCTCGGGAGCAACATGCGCCCGACCCAGAGGTTCGCCATCTCATTGAACTCAAACTTCCCGATTGCATCAAGCAGGCCGATCGAGGAGTTGCCTCCAAAATTCTGAGAACCACTGGGAAAAGGACCAGAACCTCCCTGAACGGCACAGTTGAAGCAATCGGTATTGAACTCAAACTTCACATATTTGTGGATCTGCCCGTTGATGTAGATACGAGCGTTGTTGATGGTGAACTCGTTGCTGTAGTGCGTCCCGTTCGTCGCACCATTTTCAATCGAATTAAAACTGGTCCGGACACCCATGCCGATCGAAATCCACTTGTCATCATCGGCTTTGATTGTGCCACCAGCATAAGCACTCGGCAGCGTGGATCCCATTCCAGCCACCAGTGCCGCCATGGCCCCAGCAACTAAAACCTTTTTCCACCGCCTCGTAAGATGTTCCTTCATACTGATGCCCTCCCATGTGAGTATTAAGAAACCACTGCCCACCTGCACTGATATCCAAAAACGTATACAACTAGGAAGTTGGTGGCGAGTATGCCTAAGTGCCCGAAAGATAGCAAGAAACTTTTCTCTACTTGCTTCCACAGGTAACAAATATACATATGTATTTCTGCCTGTCCATGTAAATGCAGAAAGCGGTCAGGTGCGATACTGATGTGGTTTTCACCTGCGCACCTCAGCATAACCCTGCGCAGATCGCGTGCAAACCGCATCGTCACTGACTTGTTTTTCATTTGCCACCATACGTGCCTTCACTCGCCTACGTAGGATGCCCCGCTGTGACGCGGTGGAAGAAGCGCGCCGAGTATCCTCTGCCTAGTCGGCCAGGTCCATTTGGCGGCGTGCCAAAACATTAGGAACCAAATGAACCACCGCCGTAAAGGCATAGGCTCGACAGGTGTGAAGCAATCCTTGTACCGCACACGTTAGGTACGCGACGCTTCTACCGTCCGACAGAATTAGGAGATGGACAACTGTGAGATTGATGTCCGCACTGAGAAGTGTTTGAGGAGGTAACTGCTAGATAAATAAGAGCCAGGCAGAAGAAGTTCGTCATCCTCTGCCTGGCTTTCTTCAGCACACCGGTAAGAGCCTATCGGTTCGGCTGAGGAGTATAGCGGAGATACGGCTTCACAGTCGTGAAGCCTTTAGGAAACAGTTGTTGTGCTTCCGCATCACCCACTGCGGGCGTAATGATGCAATCTTCACCATCTTTCCAGTTCGCCGGAGTGGCGACCTTGTACTTTGAGGTCAGCTGAAGCGAGTCGATCACCCTCAACAACTCATCGAAGTTCCGGCCGCAGGAAGCGGGATACGTTAAGGTAAGCTTGACCTTCTTGTCCGGGCCGATGATAAAGACCGATCGCACCGTCATATTGTCAAGGGCATTGGGATGGATCATGTCATACAACGTTGCAACCTTCTTATCCGGATCGGCGATGATGGGATAGTTCATCGTCGTCTTTTGCGTTTCGTTGATATCAGTGATCCAGCCTTTATGAGAATCCATTGGATCTACACTGACCGCAATCACTTTTACGCCCCGCTTTTTAAACTCTGGCGCGATTTTGGCCACGGTTCCCAGCTCCGTCGTACACACAGGGGTGTAATCTTTGGGGTGTGAAAACAGAATCCCCCACCCATTACCCAGCCATTCGTGAAAATTGATCGTGCCCTCTGTCGTCTCCGCCGTAAAGTTCGGTGCATCGTCTCCCAATCGTACAGCCATGGTATCCCTCCTTAACCTCAGAAAATATTCAGCCATCAACAATTGATCAGCTATCACTCAACGAATTTTCTACAATACTGTTTCGCAAAGGATGAGTGCAAGAGGCGCTTAAGCTTTGACGCTGGCTTGCCGATAAAGGCTCAGAGGACCCTTTCTCACGGAGGCTTGCCATGGACAAACCCGACCCAACACGAATCAAACTGCACATGTCAAAAGACCCTATGTATCTGTTGCTCCGCGAAGGCTGCATCAAGGAGTTTAATGTTAAAAAGGCCTCCGGCGACAAATGCAACATTCGTGGTCTCGACCTTCGCGGTCTGGACCTTCGAGGTCTCGATGCCGACGGATTGGATTTCACCGATTGCTATTTTCGGCAGTCCGACCTGAGAGGGGTCGACCTGAGCAAGGCCAAGATGGACGGCGCCAGCATCAACGCCTGCCAGATTTCCGGTGTCTTATTCCCTTCAGAGCTGAGCGCCTCTGAAATCGAGCTCTCACTTCTACATGGGACAAGAATGCGATATCGAGACAAATAGCGGGGCAGCTTTTGGCTTCGTTTGCTCGTGCCGGCTCAATACCTGCGACTCCGCCACTGGCTCATCGTCATCTCAACAAGACGAGATCTTACCTGACCTACCCCCTTCCTATTCCATGGGAGGCATGCGCGATAACAGTGTCAGGATCCAGCAGACAGACCCAATTGCGTTCGCACCTTTTCATGGTCAGGTTCGGCAGCCCCTGAATCCAAGAGGGACATTCGTTCTTCGGTGAGCTTCCCGTTTTCTAAAAGACGTTGCTGAACCGCCTCCGCACGTTGGTGGGCTAATGCGTCTAACTCCGCGCCTGAAATTTGGATAGCCGCTTCCAGTTTTTGCTTCATGTGCTCCACGGTCGGCTGGGTGGACTCAGCCGGCGTGGCCGCTGGATCAGGTGCCGGTAACTTTGCATACAGCTTTTCAATCAACCGTTGCTCGTCTCCTGGTGAGAGCCGTACCTGATCGGTATGTGCCCCGCCACGTGGGATACCCTTCATCTCAAACAGGTGGGCTTGGAGCTTCATCCTCTGAAGTGCTGCTCGGTCAAGGGTCGAATCGGACGTGCCCTTAATATCGAGCCTTAGCCCGGCCCGCTCATCCAATGCTTTCTCCAGCGTCTCCAGCTTGTGCACTTCGCTCTCAAGCAATGCCGCGCTACCCGGCTCAAACTCGATGAACTGCAGCTCCTCCTCATTCCCCCCGCCCGGAATAAGCTTACCCATCAGCGAAAACGGCGAGGCCACGACTTTTGTCAGTAAGTTGAGCAACGTCGAAAGCACGACCTTGCCGTACTTGAAATCCGGGTCGTTGAGGTCTCCACGAATCGGCATATCGACTTCAATCAAGCCCTTACGATCCTTCAGCAGTCCCACAATCAGCGGCACCGGTAATGACGTCGCATCAGGACTGTTGGTCTTTCCACTGAATGTCAGCTGATCGACTTGCACGAGATTCTCCGCTTCCAGTACTTTTTGTGAGACCTTATACTTCAAATCAAGCGAGAGCTTGCCCTTGGACAACCCATAGCCGGCATATTTGCCGCTGTATGGACCAGCCGGCGTCAGATCCATTCCTCCCAGCGTAATGACCAAGTCGGTAAAGGCATCCTCGCTCAGCGGGTTGATCTTCCCGACGATTTTGAGTGACGCCGCTCTGCCGACTTTTCCCGACAAGTTGACATCGGCTTTCTTCAACTGTTTCGATGATAGTCCTTTGATGGTCCCACCGAACTCGGTGAGGTTGATCTTGACGCTCGGCTCGATGGACCGGTCTTCAAATCTTGCTGCCAGCTTGACCAACTTGATCTGGTCGATCGTCACAGGCACGGGCTCCGCCGCTTTAGTAGGCGACTTCTTACCTTCAGGTTCTTTAGCAGCCGCCTGATCTCCGGGTGGAGGCGAGGCTACCAGTTGAGACACATTGAGTTGCCCGTCGGCTTCCACCACCATCTGCATAGACGGTTCTTGCCAGACCACTTCGGCGATTTTCACAACGGTCGGCTCCACATCCAACGCTACGCGGTTCACCGCCAACCCCTTCCAGGTCACGACATTGTCAAACTCTTTGCGATCAACAACGGCCAACTGATTGACCGCAAGATCACCCTGGAACCGAAGCAGCGGCTCATTCGGGTGTTCTTTGGCAAAGTGCAGTGCCCCCTTGAGATCAATGGATCCATCCTGCACGTCGGCATTGAGAAACTGATCGAGATAGGGCTGAAATGGGTGGATATCAATGTGCTCCAACTTGAGAGCGGCATCAACGATCAATGGCTCGACCGTGACTTTCCCCTGAACACCAATCGTTCCCGTCTCATTCAGTTTCAACGACAGATCCACCGGTAATGGATTTTTGAAGGGAATCTGCACATCTTTCACCGTGAAGTTCATCGCCGACACATCCACATGACCAGGTCGTGAGAGCGTCCGATCCTCGAACGCAGCCCGATAGTTCTGTAGGGCAATTTCGTCGACAGCAATGGTCCAAGGCTTAGGTGCTTTCTCGGGTTTGGCCTTTGCCGTCGTGTGTGTTGGGGGCGCCTCATTCCCGCCGACGGGCGTAAAGAGCGTTTGGTAATTTATCGCCCCGCCTGGGTCCATCCAGGCCTCGAATCGCGCATTGGCTGAATGCACCTTCGCGACATCGATGGTCTGCTTTTGCAGATCCAGCTGAATCCCTTCCACAGTAAAGGCCGGAATACTCACGACTGGCTCAAGCTCGCCTCGTTCCACGATCGCGAGATTCTGAATCGATACGTTTCCATTCTTGACCGTTGCCTGAGGAGCCTGACCGCGCAGATCAAAATGGTACGACGCAGAGAGGCCAAGGGTGCCCTGTGGAATGTCAAACTGAAACAAATCGTGCACGGCTTGATACAACGTCTTGAGTTTGATTCCGGATAATTTCACCCGACCATCAGATTCTACCGGTTCCAGAAAGATGGTCCCCTCCCACGAGATCTTTTCACCCTTTCCGACCTCCGCCGTGAACGCATGGGCGCTCTCGCCTCCCTCAGCCTGAACCGTACTGAAGTTGCGTAACACGATCTCAAACGGCACCACGTCGATCACCACCGGCCGCGCCTTTGAATCATCTCGATATTCAATGATGCCTTGTCCGATCTCCAAGAGATCGATCTGCACCGGCATCATCTTCTTCGGCTCACTTGTTGGTTGAGCAGGAGGCGGGGTTGCCTCATCCGAGGGCGGAACCAACGACATCAGATTCAACTTACCCTCACGATTGACCTTAGCCGCCACGAACGGCATGACGAGACGGATCTCGTCGAACGCGATTTTTTGCAAGAGCAGCGTCGTTGCACGCAGATTCACAAACAGTTCCTCGAACCCCAGCATCGGCGTCTCGTTCTGCCCCCGTACTTCGAACCCATTGAGACGGAGCGAGAGCGCGAACGGATTGAAGGCGGCATCCCGCAACAGGATAGGATGCTTGATTTGCTCCGAGGCGGTGGGAACGACGTACGATGTAATCAGGTAGGGAACGAGCACGAAGCCGACGAGCGAATAGACAGCAATGAGACCTACCAGCGTACCGATCAGAACCCGTGGACGAAGCAGCCGACGCATGCAATCCAGCCCCTTGGAGGATGAATCCGAAGAGCAAACTATAGGGGACGCGACCGTGGAATGTCTACCGGGAGATGCCTACCTGGCCAGGGAAACTATTAGGGAATGCAACGCGCGGTGGCTGACATCGAGCGAGTCTACCGAGGGAAGGAAAAAGATCCTTGCGGTGTGTATGCCGTCGCCACAATAGAAACAGCACTGCCACGAGCGAGCTTGGAGTGGTGCGCCCGGATGGAGTAAGTTCGAACCAACCGGCCCCAATAGATACAGAAAATTTATTTAAAACGCTAGAGGAATGGAATCACCACCTTAATGCCCATGCTTCCCTTTCCCAGACACCCTTCCCATGAGCGGTATAAAGGACTTACAGGCGGGTCCGCCGCTGTCCGGGGTGTTCCAGATGGGGTCAGAACCAGGCCAATCACAGCCCAAATCCGAGAAACGGAACCCGCCGCCCTTTTCCCTGCGCCTGACCTTCGAAGAACGGGCACGGCTGGAACGGGACGCCGGGGACATGCCGCTAGGGGCCTATATCCGGTCCAGGCTGTTCGATCAGCCCACAGGCGACCGCCGTCCAAGACAAGCCAAGCGCCCCGTCAAGGACCATCAGGCCCTCGCCAGCGTCCTTGGGGAACTCGGTAAGAGCCGGATCGCCAATAACCTGAATCAGCTGGCCAAAGCCGCGAACAGCGGCTCCCTGCTTCTCACCTCGGAAACGGAAAAATCGCTGCAGGAAGCCTGCGCGGGGGTTCAATGGCTGCGGACGACGCTCATGCAAGCGCTCGGATTGCAGCCATGATCCTGAAGGGCAACCAACGGGGTGGTGGAAAGCAGCTTGCGGCCCATCTGTTGAAGGTGGAGGACAATGAGCACGTCCACATCCACGAACTGCGCGGCTTCATGTCTGATAATCTGCATTCCGCCTTGCATGAAGCCTATGCGGTCAGCCGTGGCACCCGCGCCAAACAATTTCTTTTTTCTTTAAGCCTTAATCCCCCGCCAAAGGAGAACGTCTCGGTGGATGCGTTCGAGGCGGCGATCAAAACTATCGAACAGAAGCTTGGTCTCGATGGTCAACCCCGGGCCATCGTCTTTCATGAAAAGGAAGGCCGACGACACGCGCATGTCGTGTGGTCCCGGATCGATTGCGAGAAGATGAAGGCCATTAATCTCCCCTTCTACAAAACAAAGCTGCGGGATATTTCGCGTGAACTGTTCTACGAATACGATTGGAAGATGCCGCAAGGGCTGCTGGATGGAAATAACCGGGACCCGTTGAATTATTCCTTGCGTGAGTGGCAGCAAGCGAAACGCCAGGGTGAAGACCCCAAAGCACTTCAAAGAATGTTTCAAAACTGCTGGGCGATATCGGATAACCAGGCTTCGTTTGAACAAGCCTTGCGAAGCTACGGCCTGTACCTGGCCAAAGGAGATCAGCGGGGTTATGTGGCCGTCGATTATCGAGGGGAAGTGTACTCCCTCTCCCGCTGGCTGAAAGTCAAAACCAAAGCTCTGAAGGAGCGCTTAGGTCCAGCGGAGCATCTTCCCGGCACCCAGGAGGTCAAAGCCAGGATTGCCGAACTCATGACCGACAGGCTGAAGACCTATATCCATGAAGCTCAAGCCCGGCTGAAACAACAAGTCCAACCCTTCATTCAAAAGAAACGCAGCCTACAGCATCAGCATCAAAACGAGCGCAGCCAGTTACAGCAGAAGCAGGAAAAACGCTGGCAGCAGGAATCCCTTGAACGTTCGCAAAGACTGCCGAAGGGCTTCAAGGGGATTTGGTTTCGGATTACCGGCAAGTATTCCAAAATCCGGGAACGGAACGAACGAGAAACGGAAAACTGTCGTATTCGAGACCGGCGTGAGATGCAGTCGCTTATTGACCAACAGCTTACTCATCGTCAGAGGCTGCAACAGCAAATCCAGCCGGTCATAGAGAATTATAAGCAGAACGTGAATGACCTTCGGAAAGAGATCGTCAAATACATAGAGATGGGCGGAACACCTCCCAAAGCGCCTCAGGAAACATTTACGCCACGTCAAAAACATCGCGATATCGATTATACACCGGAACTCTAGTGTGCATTGTCTACTCGTCCGCGTTGATGCGAATAGCCTCAGTGCTGATCGCCTTGCTTAATTCAAACCATCCTCCTCGTTCTCTATTTCCATCCGCTTTTTATCGACCACCAACCATCCAGACCTTTCGCCTGTGATGTTCTGTGTCCGGGGCCAGAAAGGCTCCGGTGGTCGGGGCCTCCAACAAACGGAGGAAACAATGAGACTCATAACACGTTTTGAACTGGCATCACGCAGCACGAATGAGCTGCACTCGCTATATCGGGAAACATTCAATGCATTATGTCGTTGCAGGCCACACAGCGCCGATCAACGAACCTGCCTTGCATCGCTTAAAAATCTCGAAGATGAGATTATTTCGCGGGTGCCTTGATGCAATTATCGGTGCAGCCGCTAACATACGGCTGCACCTGTCTTGGCTCACCACCTTGATGAATAAAAGTCAAAGAGACGTGAGATAAATCAATGCTTTCAGCCAAGTAGGTATACGGGCTGAAGTCAAAAAACTTGGGTAAAGGATGGAAAATGCGGTAATGTGGCAGCGCAATCTGTGGTCTATTCAGATTAAACGGTAATATGCATGAAGATCGACCGTATTGAAATTAGAAACTTCCGCCGTCTTGAAAAGGCCAGCGCTGCCATAGAAGAGCGCGAGACTGTATTCGTTGGTCCTAACAATAGCGGCAAAACATCCGCTACAGCCATTTTTCGATGCTTCCTCGGCCCTCGAAAATTCCGCATTTATGACTTCTCGGTTTCAAAGATCGCAGACATCGACGCATTCGGAACTGATGGGAATGCCGATCAACTCCCGTCTATTGAGCTGGACATCTGGTTTCGAGTCGATCCAGAATCAATCGAATTCGGACGTGCATTCACGCTGTTACCAAATCTTTCCGACGATTTTGACCGCCTCGGTGTGAGATTGAGTTTTGGTGTATCTGACCCCAAAAAGCTCCGTGAAGTTTACCTCTCTGCTTTCCCAAGCGAAGGAGACGCTCCACCCGCCAAACGACTCTCCGAGTTCCTGAATCAGGACGGGGTCTTCAATCAGTACTTTGAAGTTTCATATGCCTCGCTCGAACAAGCAGCTGACGGCGTGAAAACTTCTGCGCTGGAAGTTGGTGAAGGTAAGAAGCTGTTGCATAGCCTCATTCGTATCGACTTTGTAGACGCGCAACGAAATATTGATGACGATGAGGGTCATCGAGCCAATCGGTTGTCGAGCGTGCTTGCTGGATTTTATCGGAGCAATCTGGAACAGGTTGAGGCTGCTGCCGAGGCACAGCGGGTTATTGACCAAAACAACCAGGAGTTAACAGCGCACTACAAGGTGCAGTTTTCTGGGCTGTTGGGGGTGATCAAAGGACTCGGCGTTCCGTCGGTCAACGACCGCGATCTGAAAATCGTATCAACACTTAGTGCCGAAGCAGCGCTGCGGGGTAATACCGATCTTTTATACGTTGACGCGGCGCGAAAGCATGAACTACCTGAACTATACAACGGATTGGGTTTTAAGAATCTTATCTACATGGCCATTCAGGTAAAACACTATCATTCACAATGGCTGCGCACGCCAACCAACCGCCCCTTATGCCATGTAATTTTTATTGAGGAACCAGAGGTCCATCTTCACGCTCAGGTCCAACAAACCTTTATCAAGAATATCTGGGAAGTGCTTGAGTCCTCCGCCACAGACGAAGGAGAAGAAGATCGGGTTTCCCAGCTCATCGTGACGACACATTCCTCACACATTATGGATGCCACTGAGTTCGCTAAGGTGCGGTATTTTCGCCGCTGCGGGCTTTCCGATGATCCGAAAGAAGCGAAGATTCTCAATGCGACTCAAATTCATAGCCTTCGAGATTTTAAGCCGAAGGCGGTCGATATTGGTGATCAAACTGCAACGGAAAGTGAGGCACTTGAGTTCCTAAAACGCTATCTGCGCCTGACTCATTGCGACCTATTCTTTGCTGATGCAGCCATACTTGTCGAAGGGGCGTCGGAGAAACTATTGTTACCTGCAATGATCGACAAGGTCGCCAGCCGTCTCCGGACCTCATATCTGACCGTGCTTGAGATCGGAGGCGCGTACGCCCACCGCTTCGACGAGTTGCTCTCATTTCTGTGCATTCCAAGTCTAGTGATCACCGATCTGGACTCTGTGAGGCCGGAAGGCAAGCATCCATCCTGTCGTGCTGATCATGTGGGCGCGTTGACCTCCAATGCCTCACTAAAACAGTTGCTTGGCGTTACGACGATCGCTGAACTGAAGGCCCTGTCGCCAGCGAAAAAATATGACGAAGGGAAAGGGCGCTACATCTCGTTTCAGATGGATATTCAGGTCGCAGATGGAGGGACAAATCTGACGATGTGTCCACGAACATTGGAAGAGGCTATCGCTTATCAGAACTTTACGCTCTTGCGCAGCGGCGATCTTAATATCGGGATAGATATTCCCTCAGAACTCAACGAAGCTTATGAGAAGATCTTCCTCCAAATCGGGTCAAGCAACTTTAAGAAGACGGACTTTGCAATGGATCTGCTGGCAGGCCGTACGGACTGGCTGACACCTAATTACATTGCCGAAGGCCTTCAATGGCTGGAGACACGTTTGCACGGTCCAGTGGTTGGGGCCTAGATCGATATGTCGGCGCAAGTCACCACAGCGGCAGACAAAGAAGTTGGAGAATGCCTTAACGAGCATCGCAGCTTCGCCCTCATTGCGGGAGCAGGTTCGGGAAAGACGACCTCGCTTATCAATGCACTGGATCAGATTCGATCAGGCGAAGGTTCAACTCTGCGAAAGAACGGTCAGCGGGTCGCCTGCATAACATACACCAAGCGGGCTGTAGGCGTGATCCATGGCAAACTTGGCGCTGATGACCTATTTAGTGTTTCAACCCTCCATAGTTTCCTTTGGGGTGAAATTAACCGCTTTCAGCGGGATATTCGAATAGCGCTAGAAGTCCATCGAATTCCATGCCTGATCGTGAAGGCCAAGGAAAGAGACAATGGAGGGAATTCCCAAACTGCAATCAAGGCACGAGAGCAAGCAGCCATTCTTTCTGAAGAATTAGTAGCGATCGGAAATGTGCCGCGTTTCATCTATGACGACGTTGCCTACAGCAACTATGCCGAAGGACGGCTGAGTCACGATGACATAATTGAGATTGCAGCCTACCTGTTGGCCGAGCGTCCAAACTTCAGGCGACTGCTAGGCAACAGATATCCTTATATCTTTGTCGACGAGGCCCAAGACACCTTCGTCTCAATCATTGAAGGCCTGAATAAGGTTTGCGCAGGGGATGGACTGCCCCTTGTCGGATATTTCGGTGACCCTTGGCAACAGATTTATGAAGGTAGGGCGGGAGACTTTCAGCCTCCGGAAGGTGGCAAGGTGATCACGAAGGTTGAGAACTTCCGATCGGCTCCCCAAGTGATCCACTTCCTCAACACATTCCGCAAGGATGTGGAGCAAGTGCCAGCAGGAGAAAATAAGGAGCTGGAGGGAAGCGTTTCAATCCGTTTGGTCAAAGCGGAAAAGCCGGAAGCGCCTCGGAACCGCTATACGGAAGAGCAATTGATAACGGCGCTCGCGGCAATGGATCAAGCGATCGATTCATGGGGTTGGTCAGATCGAACAGACGTAATTCGACTATTTCTGGTGCGCCAGATGATCGCCCGAAGGCTTGGCTTTCAAGCTCTAAACAAACTGTTCACAGGACAGTTTGCCTCGCAACGTGCGCAAGACGACTATGAGGAAGGTGAGCATTTCTTGCTCAAGCCGTTTGTCCAGTTTATCTGCCCGCTGCTCGCAGCTCATCAAAATCAGCGTCATCGGCAGGTCATCGACATACTAAGGGCAAATAGTCCAGCGTTCAGCACGTCGGGTCCGAACGCGACACGTAAGTTAAAGGAGATGGTCATCCTTTCAAAGAAGCAGTTGGAGACGCTGTCGGGACTGTGGGCAACTGGCACGGTAAAGGAGGTCCTCTGCTTTGCCCGAGATAACGATTTGCTAAGGATTTCTGATCGGTTGGCTGAGCACCTCGCACGAGAGCCGCGTGCAGAAGAATACGATGAGCAACGACACGCGGAAGACAAAGGCGATTGGCTTGCCGACAACCTATTTGCGATGTCGACCGGAGAACTGCAAAGCTATTGTGATTTTATCATGCAAAATACACCCTACAGCACTCAGCATGGTGTGAAAGGGGAACAGTTTTCCAATGTGCTGGTCGTCTATGACGATTTTGAGGCAGCATGGAACCTTTACAATTTCACCAAGCTTTTGACCCCTCAGACTGCTGGTGAGCCGACGGACGGCCAACGCGAGAGAGGCAGAAAGCTGGCCTACGTTAGCTTCTCAAGGGCGATTCAGAATCTACGCATCCTACTTTTCACGCCAAGCCCTCAGGATGCACGCAAAGAGCTCCTTGAACAGAAACTGTTCGAGGAAGATCAGATCGTCATCGCTTAAGCGGTCTGAGTGACGCATGGTTCGATGCAGGTAGAGAGGCTAGTCTTCTAGCCACAATCGAGCTGCACACACTTTATCGCGACATCTTCAACGCGCTTTGCCGTTGCTGGGCGCACAGCGTCGAGCAACGAACCTGCCTTGCATCGCTGGGAAATCTCGAAGATGAGATAAACCCACGGGTGCTATAGAGAAAAACGGTGCAGCCGCTTTCCGGCGGCTGCACCTGTGTGTGATTACCACCACGATGAGTAGAAGACATTGTAGCCGCTGCGCAAAGCTTCACGGGCAATGAGAATAAAGGCTAGATCATTGCCCCTGTCTTCAGGGCAACTTTCTCCGAAAAAGAAACCGGTGGTGTGCGGCAAACGATTGCCTGCCACGGCCTTTTCAAGCTCATCCAGGTCACTGAGTTCAAGCTTCACCTGAGTGCAGTTGAACAATTCCGCTCCACCCTTTCGGTGATATAGCGCCTCCATCCAACCGTGTAAATTGGGGTGCTTCCGCCAGTAGGCGATTTGAACAGTGTCGTCCGGCATCTCAAAATCGATCTGCGGCACTGACTGCTTAGTTTTATAGGCGTACATATCAAGTCCCATTGCTTTTTCTCCATTTTTGGTTTTAACGATGCGGAGAAAAAAGCTGGTCGGTTAAGGCGAGCGATCACCGCAGGGGAACGGGCAACACGGGAGCCCGGACTAGTCCGGGCGAATGGAGCGGGCCGCCCGTTGATTGAACGACGCGACCGGCTAGGATCGGAGCATGATGGATAAAACCCAAAGGGGGAATCGCAATGCGCTGGATGGCCACGGAAACAGGCAGATCTGGGATAATTGAACACCCATATCTAGGTAATTCTGAAGTTTTTATCGATTGCTAGCTCGTCATCCGCCTATGTTCTTGCGACCTCTACGGTTGCCGTAAGACGGTGAAGATTTTCATATAGAGTGTCCCCAGTCTCAGTGAACGAAAGCCCCCAAAGTTCCGCAAGCGCTTTAACCGCTCCTTCGACTTGCCATGGAAATACTGATGAACCGTCTATCTGCGCGAAGGGTCCGTCGGACTCCGTAAGCACGCGAGCCCTAGGCATAACGGAAGCATGCATGCGAGCGCTCTCGCTTCTCAGCATTGCTGGACCGACACTGAACCAGCATCCGAGCTCAATCGCACGTTTCAGGTCGCGTTTGTCGCCGGAGAACCAATGAAGGATCGGCGTTCCCGACTGCGGATATTGCTCATAAAAATCTAGGATCGTCTTCGTAGCCTTTCGGCTGTGTATTGATAAAATGCGGCCGCCGGCCTTTTCACATGTCTTAAGCACATGTTCGAAGACACGGCATTGTGTATCCCAATGCTTCCGAAACTCTTGGGCACCGTCGAGGCCGATTTCTCCAACATAGGGCGTCGCTGCTATGAGTTTGTCAAAGAGTTCCAATTCCTGATGCCGCTGATGCGCAAGCTGGGGGTGAAGTCCGAGAGCCGTACGAATTCTGCTGCCTTCAGGAGGAAGCCCACTAGTCCCCGGCCATGCGCTCGGGGTGGTGGTTACGGACAACACGTGAATGCCTCGCTCATGACACTCCAGTGCCACACGAACCGGGTCCGGAAAAAGATCCAGGTGGCAGTGGAAATCAATCATTTCACGCCCATGTGCTTCAGAAAGTTCTTGAGTTCCTTTAGCCCTCTCTCGACGGTCTGCCGGTATGCTACTGCATCTTCGATCAATGGCGAGTCAAGGATACTCCCAAGCAAAAAAGCAATGCCTTCATCTCGAACGGTCTCAATGGCCATGCCAGCCGCCCGGACATCATCGAACCTTGCATGGTTCTCGTCGTCCTTGGAAAGATCGCTATAGACGTATGTCGTTTTGTCCGCCTTCTTCCACTTCAGAAAGGATGCTCGCCGAATAAGACACGGAATACAACGCCCACAATGCCTATAGGCGTTTCGAGCGAATCTTCCACAACTTGTAGTCTGATGCGCGTACTTGAGAAGCATTTTCTGATCCGCGCATTGAGACAGCATTTCACCCTTCGTATGGAACTGATATGGATTCTGAATCTTTACTCGGAGACCGGCTTCGTCAAGGAGCTTCTGCACTAGCCCGAGGAATACAGGATGGGTCGTCCTGGTGCTGAGGCTGCCGAGCCGTCCAGGGGTCAATGGAGGATTGATTGAGATGAACCCGTTCTCGCAAATGTAAAGCGGGATAGTCTCACCTTCTTGGTATCGCCGCAGCGCTGTGGCAACAAGAACCCCGTAAGCAAGAAAGATGATGGAACGAGCACGTTGTGATCGTTCGTTCCGTTCAGGGAAGTGAGCAATATGGTTGAGTTGGAGATGAGATAGTCCTCCGCCGATTTTGCTAGCGAAGTACCACTGCTTCACCTTGTCGCCTTGAGCGACCTGGCTCACGACATAAGGCTTAAGTTTTTTCCGGGTGCAGAGGTCAATAACGCCTATCAAACTGTCAAGACCACCCGACAGAAGAGCCACGCAATCCTCGTCCTGAATTGCCGGATTCTTTGGCGGCGTGGGCAGGATTCCGCCTTCAAGGAATTGCAATCGCCAGATGTCTGTCGTTAGAAAGCAGAGCGCATCAGTGAGGACGTGAGTCCTAGAACTCCAAAATGATGGGTCGGCAACGACGGTGCTGAGATCGATTTCACGAGTCCACCCGTCGGGGCTTTTTGAACGAGTACAGCCCGTGTCTGCTGCGATAACGGAGAGGGCAATCGACAAAAAGTCCCAGGCGCGTGGGTCAGGCTTGAGCTTAAGGCGTTTTAAAACACGGAGGATATTTCCACCAACCCCGCCGCGATGCTTCTGATCGGCGTGTCCATATAAAATCACTTCAAGGTCGTAATCGCCCGCAAGCGCAAAGTCGTAATCAAGTGGAGCGCAAATGAGCCTCATTCTGCGCCTCCTTCAAAAACCGCAAGGGTCTCTTGGATACATTGCCTAGAGATACCGGAGACGCGTCGTGGAGTCAGAACTTCCCCAGTCTTGTGAAAATTTCGGAACGCGGCAGAAACGGCTTGCTTGATGTAGTTCTTTATTTCGCGGAGCCGTGATGCGGCGGTGGAAATTGAGGGAGCGTTCTTTTGGATTGCTTGGCCAATGTCAAGCATGAGGCGGTTGAAAAGATCGATTGCGAGAAAACGCTCTACCATGAAGAGACGCTCGTCCTCACTCAAGGACAGCAGGTCTGCATCAGGATTTTTGGCAAGCAACTCGGACGCAGCGCACTTGATCGCGTCCCGAGTGGCTTCGGCATCTTGCGTGCCATCAACAGGACGCACGGCTTGAACGACTGCACTCATTATCTGTTCGGTAGAGCGTTCCTCCAGCAGGGCCCGGTCCGGTCCGCCCGCCTCTATAGGACGACCGGCTGCGAGTGCCTCCAAAGCGCCGTATAAAACGCCTGCGGATCGCACGGTTCCACTGAGCCGTTGAGTAGCAACATTGCTTCCGCCCCAACCCTTGCTCACATAGTGACCAAGACCTCTCCGTAAATCATCACTGGAACCGCTGCGCGCGTACCGACCAATACTGGTGCGAGCTGCGCCGAATCGTCCAGCCGGAGCAATGGGATTAAATTGGAGCGATGTCGGCGATGGACTGGGATTTTTGTCCGACGCTGCATCAGGAACGTCATCGGGAACACCTTGCGGATTTTCTACAGGAGGTGGGGGTAACGGATCAGGGGTCCAGGGCGGCACCATGGGAACGCCGCCAGGAGAGCCGGAGCTAGATTTAGATGTTCCCATTGCTTTTTCTTGCCGTTGTTATTGCTCTTTTTACTTGAGGTGAGACCGCCGTCGCTTTCGACCAGTGCTCGAAAAGTTCAGGTGCCCACGGCTCGTCTCTTAGCCTCGGAATGATGCTGGCAGTAATTTGCGACGCCGGGCGGTCCTGCAAGAATGTCCTGAGCCGATTTCCTTGCGGTGGGTCTGCTTCTGCCAGTGCGAGACATGCCTCCAAAATGTCGGGAGTTCCCCATTCTTGCTCCGCCTGCGCATGAACCAGAACGCGATCCATCATGATGCCAAGGTCCGGGCGAGGAAGGTTGACCAGTCGTTGTTTGAAAGTTGCCGCCATGTCAGGGTGTTGAATGAGCGTTGATAAAAGGTCTGCGGCCTGCGACGATAAACGATCCTCGGCGGCAATGAGCGGTATGTGCTCGCGGCTGACATAAAGAATTCCCCTGAGATCGGTATTGGCAAGTGGAGGAGATACGGCAAGCCACTCACGGAAGAATAAATCCTCCCAAGGCGGATTGAGCTTGAGTTCCTGACCGGCGTTTGCCTTGTCCTCCCACTCAGCAAGGAATCGCGGCTTGCCTTCCCTATCCGCTATCACTGCTTGTATAAGTTCCTGATACGCGGCAGCTGCGCCGCAGCGTTCAAACAGCAACATCTTTGCAAGAGCGGCTTCATCAACACCGACACCATGGGCCCTTGAAATTGCCATTCGGATCGAGAGCGCATTCAAGAACCGCTTAATCAGGCGGGGATTGCCAGCGATTTGTCTCGCACTGGTCATGAGTGATGCAAGACGGTCAGCGCTTTCGAAACGAGCGAGCAATTCTGCCGGGTAGCTACTGTGAAGTGTCTCCATGAACTTCCTATCAACGCGGGCTCCACGCCAAGTCTGCTCTAGCTGCTTGCAGACTTTTACACGGATCGCTTCCTTCTCTTCCTGCGGCAGAGAACTGTTCTGAGTGAAAAGAAGCATCAGGTAGGCGCGAACTTCCTGCGTGCCGAGCGGCGGAACTCGAATAGGAACCTGAATCAGTTTGTCGAAGTAGTTGGTGACCAACGCATCGTCTACACCGTCAAAATGCTTCTTAACGGCGTGCTTAATCATCGCATCATCAGCAGCGATGACAAAGGCAGTGTTGTCGAGGAATAAGAAAAGCCGAATGGCTTCAAGTGTAGATATTGTAGTAGGCGGTAGGCATCTGTCGAGGTCATCGATCAGAACGACAAGGGTTATATCCATCTCTTTCAGCGCTTGCTTGAAGCAGTCCCTGATGGCGTGTATCTCTTTGGGGGGAGATGTGTTCGGCGGGGGGTTGAGCAAGCCTGAGGCGGCATTACCGGCATTAGCTGCCTTTTCTTGGAGATCGGTGACATCTTCTTGCCCAACCGACCCTTCCAGCGCCTTTCTCCCAAATTCCATTGCATCCGCAACAACTCCCATGGGTGGAAGGCCAAAAGCCAATGGTAAAAGATTCGCCATACCCAGCTTAATCGCACGTAGCCAGCGAATTCGATTTGCAAACTCCGTAACCTTTTCGAGACCGGTCTGTCTCTTCTTCGCTTCGTCTTGGAGTTTGTCGGCAATAACTTCGAGCAACGCCGCGCGTGCATCATCATAACCTTGGTATAGCCAGGCGTTAAATTCGACGAAAACAAGCTTTGACTTATCTCCGCCAGCTCTAGCGGCAAGCGCGACACGGATAAGCTTTATCATCGAAGATTTTCCAACGCCCCAGGCACCGGAAACACCAATCGATATTGGCCGACCTTGAGCTTGAACTATTATCTCGGCGACAGTATCGGAAACGCCGGTGAAATTGAGATAATCGGTCTCTGTTTCATTATCTGGCCACATGATTCTTTCCTTTTCCTCCTAGCTCCCCTTCCTCAACCTCGCATGTACTTCGCGGATCGATTGTTCAGGTTCGTCCTGAGGAATGGACATGAAGGTCCCATTTTTTCACTGAGAACCTTCTGGATACGGGCAGCTTCGGCTCGCTGTTCAGCAACTGGTCTAAGAAATACGTCTTCGTCATCATTTAATAGCCCGAACTCCGCTCACGGCCATCCTGCATAGGTTCTATCTCTTGTTGTGCGTTAGAGCCCGTTAAAGTGCACCTTTCCATGGGATCGATCAACCCCTCTAAAGCGTAGGGTCATAAAATCATAGCCGGAAAGGACTTGAACCCAAAGAAATAGGTGCGCCAGGCCAGGCAAGCTCAACATACCGGACATGGATGTCCGCTTCCACCCCGCGCTCCAGAACAGAGCCGAAGCCCTCGATTTCGATTCAATCGAAGTTAGGTGGGCACATCCTATCCGCACAGGTTTGATCATGGGGAGGGACAGGGGGGAGTATAGAGGCTCGCCTCCCTGGTCGAAGGTTCCAGAGGGGAGCGAAGTCCCCTTGGTCATGGGGGGTTGGGAGGGCAGCACGAAGGCTCCCCCCACCCGTGACCCGGCAGGAGTCACGGGCGCAGGCAGGCCCGCGGGGGTTGCCTGCCACCGCCGAAGTCCCAGCGGCGGCGGTCCAGGGGTGAGCGGCCCAGCTCACCGGACTGGCGCAGGAAGGCTCGATGCCTGGATGCGCCGGTATGCGGGGGGATGCAACGGGGGCGGCACGCTCCCCTTGCCAAGATTGTGTTGTAGTACAACACACATCTTGCAGCCGTTCCTAAGTGGGAACATATGGAGAACATGACGGATGGCCGAGGTCATGGGGTGAGCGCCTAGGCAAGAACGAGCCTACCGTCTCCTCTCTCCTGGCCTTTTGACTTCTCTGCAATGAGAAGCGGATAGGAACCAGCTGACTCTTCAGGTTACGGAATCAGGCCCAGCAATACTCCTCAGATAGGTGCTAGTGCTGTAACTCGTACCGAACCGCGTAGAGTAGTGCCTGGAGATCAAGAGGTTTTGGAAAAGTCTGCCGAGCCCCGACCAGCTTAGCCTTCTGGAGTTCCTCTGACGAGCGCCCGCTCATGGCAATGGCTTTGACATCCAGGAACGTACGGGTCAATTCCAGGATCAGATCCAAGCCGTTCATTTCCGGCATCTCCAGATCGGTAATGACCAAATCGACGGGCTGTGCGCGGAACCGTTCGAGTCCCTGTCGTCCATTGGCGGCCTCGCAGACGTGGTACCCGGCATCTTGAAGAGTCAGTGCCAGTAACGTTCGCACGGACGCGTCATCCTCAATAATTAAGATCGTCGCTGGCCGCATCAGTTTGGTCCTTTCTCTCCGAACGTTCTCTTCAGGGCACCTCCGCCATTAGGCTGCAAGCGGTTCAACCGATATTTCTTCCCAGGACCACTCTTCATTCTCGTCAGCCATCACCGGCTGGGGGGGCACCGCCACGGGCTTGGCGGACAGCTTCCGGTGATGTTGCAGCACGGCATCATCTCGATGGCCACAATTGAAACAGCGCCAGCTAGAGGCCCACATTTCGCCATATCCGCCTTCCAGATCGATCATCTGTTCTTTCAACATCAACCCCTGACAGCGTGTACAGTTCATCGCAACCCTCCATTCGGTGTTCGCATTGTGTCTGCGTTAACCGTATCAGGGATGACGATTCGAGCCAGATGCGAACGAGGTACGTCCAAAGGGGGGGGACGGGAGGCCAGGCTCAGGTCAATCCGGGTGGATTTCTTTGGGTATGCCGTAGAGGGAGCAGGTCGAGTGGTGCTCGTTTGCGGGAACGTTCGATTGGTTTAGGTCAGCGGGATAGTCAGGTCACCAATGACCTGCTCCAGGCGCTGCCGCTCGGCTTCGCTCATCCGAAAGAACGCCAATCCAAACGTCTGACCGCCGACCCATTGCACGGTCGCCGCCTCAACCATCAACGGCCAGTCCAACCCCGGCGCATAGATGCGGAGTTCCAGCATGTGGCCCGGTGCCAGCGAGGCCGCACTTTCAGCGCGGCACCCACCAACTGAGAGATCAAGGATCGTTCCCGTTCCGTCCAGCGTCGGAGCCGAAGAAAAGGTGGTGCGGAATTGAACTTTGAAGCGTGGCGTCACCCGCCGGTCTTGGGCCTTCATGTCCCAGACACTGCGTCCGTCTACTTTCCCGTCAATGACGCGCTGGCCGAACGTGATGCCATGGATGTCAGCCTCTTCCTCGGTGGCATACCAGACATCGGAGGTCAATTCACGGGTCTGAACGCCTCGGGCATGGTGGACCGAAATATAGATACGCAGCTGCCATTTGTGGCCGTTGGGCTCATAGTTAGGGTTGGATTCAATCGTGTACCCGTTGTACTCGGTCTGTCTCCCCATAACCCTCCTGATCGTTCTGTTCAATGGGCTGTGGCTCAGATTGCTCAGGATAGCACCTCCCCCACCCACTGCAAGAATTTCACAGCTCCTGTAACCGGATCGGTTTCTAAGTTTTTCTTGTGCCCTCCATTTCTTTCCGTCCACATCATTCCTTCTGTAAGGGCATAAGAAAAGCCTCTGCCCGCCGGAGCGATCAGGGGCTATAGGCGAAGAACTTAGGAACGCTGCTCGCGAGTGACCTGGGCAGAGAAAAATCCCTGGTGGTCCAGATTCCGAAACCACATCCGGGCAAAGCTTTTGAGCTCAGCCTTGAGGCGGGTATCGACATGGGTGGCTTTGCCTTCCTCATCGTACCGGAAGAGCTCCTCATGGGTGCCGAGATGGTCGTTTCGGGAGGAGATGGTTCGGCCAATTGGGTCCCGTTCCAGTCGATGAACCGGAAGACCATTTCCGAGTCAAACATGACATCGCCGTTTTGCAAGCCAGTATGAGCGATAGCGACCAGGACGACAGAGATGGCAACCAACCAAGACCTCATCGCCCTTCCCCCGTTTCGGGAAGGGCGCTGGCAAGGAGGAACAAGCAGGGATTCGTTCGTTTCAGGAACTTTGGATCAGGGGCGAGGGATTGCAATGGGAAAGGACCGTGCCTCGATGAAGCGCGTATCTCGCGGCACGTGCTTTCTCGTGCAGGGAGAAAGCTCTCAACATCAAACCGCCAGCGGTCTGGCTTCCGGGAAGCGCTTTACCTTGATCGATTTGGCCGTCTCCTCCACCGCCGCCAGATCATAGGCCAGCTGCATGCGCATCCAGTGTTCCACGGTCGATCCAAATGCTTTCGAGACCCGAACTGCCATTTCCGGCGAAAGCGAGGTCCTGCCATTGGTCACTCTCGAAAGGGTTTGCCGCGTCACGCCTAGGCGCTTAGCCGCATCAGTCAGACTGAGACCAGAGGCGTCAATCGCATGTTTAATCAGTTTCCCCGGATGAGCGGGTTGTTTCATGGGCATCTTGTATCTCCTTTAATGATAGTCCACTAAATCCACATCGAAGGCCTTGCCGTTTTCAAACCGGAAAATGATCCGGTGATTCCGGGACACCGAGACGCTAAACCACCCCTTGCGGTTCCCGGTCAGCCGGTGCAGGCCAAAGCCGATCATATCGAGCTCCCGAACGGTGTGCGCCGTATCCAGCAACGACAAATACAACTCGGCTTTCTCGGCGATATCGGTACGCAGGCCGCTCCGGTCGCCGTGCTCATAGAGCCTTTTCAGGCCACGATGCTTGATATTCTCAATCATTTCTCAGTGTACCACGTAACATGACATGTGACAATATTCATGTGCGGGGGGAGCAGTCCGCCTGGCCTTGTGACGCCTCTGTCTCTGTCAGATACACGTGCTTGTACCGCAACGCCATATCAAACGGCCATTCCGGAAGGCTGATTTCGTTGGGGGAAGAGTGTCCTGCATGAGATCATGACGGTGCTGAAGACTGCAAATTAATGGAGGAGCAAACATGGCAGCGGGAATCACGATTAAGGGTCAAAAGGCAAAGAGAGGAAAAAGAATGAGACCAGGTAACGGCTGGAGACTGGCGACAGTGACGGGAAGGAAACGCGTCTTCGTCGGCACGCTGCTACGAATTATAAATTTAGGCCGCAGACGACTCGCCATTTTCAGCGTACGGAAATAGTCTGAACGCAGAAACCTCTTGTGTGAAGGAGATATGGATGCCGAACTTGCGAGGCGCATGCCGTGAAGACATATAATCTCAAAACTGAGTACAATTGGCGTGGCCCTGTGGCCGAACTCCTGGCGAAATACATGTACGGAGCAAGGAGAACCCAAGGTTATGATTTCCGCAATGATCCGACCCTTTCTAAGAAAGAGAACGCCTTTTTAAAGCGTGTCTGGAAAAGTATTGACCTTTACAAATGCAGTGACTCGGGACAATTGGAACTTTACGAAGTGAAAGCAAGAACATCAGGAGTCACCAGAAAGCCGGATATCACCGGTCCCTCTCTCGAAGCCTATCAAGAAGCACTTGCACAAAACATCAAAGTGCACCTTGTAACCGTAACTTTCCATGACAACTGGGAGATATCGTTTGTCATCGAGGACTTCAATATAGAAAAATTTAGAGTTAATTGCGGAGGAAGGTGTAGACTTCCCAAATTGGCTGCGTAGCACGATACTCCCGGCACAAAATTCTGCTTGGGATATCACCAAAGACGACAACCGTCCTGTGCCAATCCAAGTCGATCAGGTATAATCTCCTTAATCCCCTCACTTAGGCAGTTTGCCAATTGTCCTTCCGGCTGAACATATAACGAAGCTTCTTGAACCCGGGATCATTGCGGTCGCGTATTGGATCTTAAGCTCATCGAGAGTAGGCTGACTTTCATTGAAACGCTCCCGATGGTTTCCGCCTTGCCGACTGACGCCGCCCCAAATGCTTCCACTCAGGTCTGAGTGAGTGGCGAAGGACTTACGATTGCAGTGCAGAATTTCACGACATCAGGTCACCAATCTGGAAGAGTCCTTGCGCCGCTAGGGACCCTATGATAGAGCTTCATCGAGGTATTCCTCGAAGGCATCTTATGGATGATGAAGCGTTACTACTACGCTTGAAGGACCACGAAGATAGCTTTACCGAACGTAAGCCGGAAGGTGCTGGTAGCGCCAATGCTGAACTTCGTAAGACCTTGGTCGGCTTTGCTAATTCCGTCCCTGAAGGTAAGACCGCTATCATGTTTATTGGTGTCAGTGACACTGGAACTCCGCTCGGTGTTAAAAACCCCGACTCGCTTCAGAAGACCATAAGAGAAGTGTCGGAACGAGACTGTTTCCCTCCTATCACCTGTCAAGTCAGGGTGTTTGAAAGAGAGGGGAAAAATCTACTCGCCGTACTGGTATCGGCCAGCAAGGATCGCCCGCATTTTTCTGGTCCTGCTTATGTGCGAGTCGGATCGGAGAGTGTGAAGGCTTCACCAAGAGTCTATGAAGAACTCATTGCGAGCCGAAATACGAAGGCTGGAAAGATTCTTCGCATCAAAGATAAACATCAACACATCGACTTTCGCAGTTATGAACTAGATAGATACGGGCGGCAGCGCCAGGTTTTTCGGATTGAGTGCGAAATTGAAGAGTGCGATGCCCATTATGTAAGTCTTTATGAGTTGGCCTCTGGCAGGCACTTCTCCGTCCCGCTAGAGCAGATGGCAATCTACCATGATCATTCTAAGCGCGTAATGGTCCTGGAGGCCCCGGTTGGACTATGGACGAGTTCGTTTGGAGTCTAGGGCCGTTGCTGTTTTGCTGAGACGTACTGCCTGAGTCCATGGATTGAACGCAATTCGTTCATGGTGTCAGAACAAAGGGGGTATGTCCGCCAATGCTAGGTATCAGCAATCCAGAGCAAATCTCGGACACACGAAAGTTCCTGACTGCCTGAGCGATCAGAGGGTCGATAGGGTTATTCTAGGTCAGCCGCTCCGGGGGTTGGCCGCGCCTGTCCATACAAACTAGGCCCTGCTACCCGAAGGAAGCAGGGCCTAGCTGGGTCAGTGATTAACGATCCGTCTTTTCAGAGCGTTCGCGCAGGACGATGCGACCCGTGAGGGGGATAGCATGGAGCAGAACATCTGCGCCTTTGCCATCTTTGTGTAGCCAGACCGCTCCGACTGTATTCCATACCGCCTCTTTGCGGCCTTCTACATCGCGGACATCGTAGGCGATGAGATCGGGCTTTTTCCCGCGAGGGGCCTCATCCTGATCTTTTTCTCTTTGGGTGGCTTGAGATTGCTTCAACATAGTTTTCTCCTATTTTGGTTTCGAACTGAACCATTTCAGTCCTGGGCGAGGCATCACCACAAAGGAGAAGAGAAACGGTGCAAGAAATATTCTGTCTTTATTCCCCTCCTTCAGAAAAAAGACGGAATATCTTCATTGACGGTTTCTCGCTTTGTGGTAGCCCGCTCTGACCATGACTGATGTGAATGGTTGAGAAACCACGAACGACTTTAGGAGAAGACTGATGACAAGCACGTGCCACGGTGGAAAAGCGTCTTGAGGGCCCGCTTCGGGAGCACGGTCCTAGCGGATAAAAGATGCCGTGACGGGGGTAATGTTGCTAAGAGTCAGGGACGAGCGTTACGGATACTTTCTGGCGAAATCCGCACAGCACAAGGACCAGACTTGCACTTATGAGCCGTGTGACGTGCATGGTCACCAAGAAGCAGGTCCTGTGTTGAGCCAGCAGGGCTGCCAAGAGTTCGGAATTGTTGGCTAGCTTTTTAACCGTATCGTGTTGAGATTCTGAGAAAAGTTTCGCAGCGTTGCGACCTGCATGTTTATCAGCAGCGCATGCAGCCCATTCACGATCTCTTGCGTTTCCTCTTTCACAAGCACGCCGCCGGAACGTGATTGATAGTCAGCAGCGTACTGTTTCGCATAGGTGAGCATGGCCTTCTCGACAGCGTTGAATTGTTGAATCTGCGCCTGATGAAAGAGGTGATACAACGTTGTCTCTGTTGCCTCCGACCACAGCTGGATTTCGAATTCCGGTGTGGGTCCGCTGGGATTGGTAATCAATCGCTGGGCAAGTCGTAGACCTTCGGCACGGAGCGATGCCAAGCTGGCTCTGGCATATGTCGAGCGATATTGCTCATTCTGTGTGGCCAGGGTGCGTTGCGCAATCCGATACTGCGCTTCAAGCGTTGCCATAGCGTTCGATTTGGCGGTCAGCATATTCTCCTGTTGCTCTACTCGTTTCGAAAGCTCACCGACCTGGGCGGTTAACGTGGCTTGATCCATGTCAGAGGCTTGCAGCTTCTTCTCATAGTCACGAGTCAGGAGGTATTGCTCCTGCCAGGCCACAAAACAAACCGAAAGAATGCAAACAACAAGGATCGTTGTGTAGCCCAGGCGCGAAGCCTTCCGATGGAGCACCATCGTTTCGAACCACAAGAGCAGAACTGCGAGGACTGCGCCGCTGACTAACACTCCCCATGCATTCCAGATCGCACTGAGAAATAACCCTACAGATGACCATTCGAGACTGATCGCCATATGTCACCACCCTGTTAGATCGTCTGTTTTCCGAGCACTGTATATCACGACCACGACATGAATTGGACTCTCGGCAAGCAGTGAGAATGAGGAGAGGAAGGCCGCCCTCAGGCGGCCTCCTGTGAAGAAGGCTGAAGAGCATGAAGGTGATCGGCGGCGCGTTGCGCATGGGCAGCGGCGCGAAAGATGGCCCGCTTGTCGTTCTGCAAGACCTTGAGCCAGTTCGCAATATAGGACGCATGGTCCTCACGAGGCTGTAATTCCAGCTCAAGATCGGCGGACAGGAACGCTGCGCCCAGCTCGGCGACCAGTTCTTCCTCGGCATAGCCTTCATCACCCCATTGCTTGCGGCCAAAGTCGCGATTGAGGCGTGCAGGATGCTTGGTCCAGTGCGTGGATTCATGAGCCAGTGTGGCGTAGTAGCTTTCGGCAGTCTCAAACGCTTCGAACAGCGGCATGCGGATGTAATCGGATTCCTGCGCGTAGTAGGCTCGCGTTCCGCCATGGCGGATATCGGCCTTCAGCGCCGCGAAGAATTCTTCGGCATGCTGGATGCGCTGGATAGGATTGAAGCGCGGCTCGGGCTTGGCATAGTAGTGCGCGGGCAGACCTTCGATCTGCTCAACATTGAAGACCGTATAGCTCTTCATGTAGTGGATTTCACGCTCGGTCTCATCGCCGGTTTTCTCATCGGTTTCCGTGCGCGTGATGGAATTGGCATAGACGACAAGCGAACCTTTCTCGCCTTTGAGGACATGGGCCCCCAGCTCCACGGACTGGCGATAGGTCATCCATGTTGGGGCGGTATAGCCTCTTTCCACGCTTGCCGACCACAGCATCAGGATATTGATTCCTGAATACGGCGTGCCGTTGTGGCGTAAGGGCCGGGTAATCTTTCCGGCGGCATGTTCCGCGCTCCAGGGCTGGGTCCAGGTCCGAACCCCGCGCTCAAGATCGGCGATGATGCGCCCGGTCACACGGGTGTAGATGTCCTGCCGGGATGGCTCCCCGGTATGATTGTGAGGGTTGGTGGTGCTGGTTTTCATCTGGTCCTCCTTTTTGAAGTTGGTGTTTGCTCTCTCACGAGGAGCGGAGAGCAAACCCAACCCGCAGGAAAAAGGAGGACGGCGCGAGAAGGCCCAGCGGGCGTGCCGAAGGGACCGGTTTGCACAGGGTCACCCGTGACAGCAGCGGCTTTAGCGCTGGCGCGGCCTGTGCGGGACCGGAGGCGTGAAACAGCCCGTGGGCCGTTCGCGCTTGAAAACCATGCACCTCCTGAACCGTGCATGCCGTACTCCCGGAGAAACTGAGGGACAATTGGCTATGCGTGACGGCGCTGATTGTAGGTGAGGAGATGACGCAGCCTGGGAAAGAGCCGCTCGGGCGTAAGGAGCGCTATCCGAGACGATCCCAAAGGGCTGTTCCCTTTGTAAGGATAGAGGCAGCGGAGAAAGGGCTTGCAAAACGTACGGTTATACCGTACACTACAAGAAGATGATTATTCGATCTGTACGCCACCGGGGGCTCAAACGCCTGATTGAGGACAATCAAACCAGGGGGCTGCGGCCCGATCTAGTGAACCGGGTCCGCAATATCCTGACGGCGCTGATCGTGGCCGAGGATATGAAGATGTTCCGGGACGGAGCGCCACCGGGCTGGCGAGTGCATCAACTCACGGGCGACCGAAAAGGCACCTGGAGCATTTCGGCGTCAGGCAACTGGCGGATTACGTTTGAAGAAGAGCATGGGTATGTGGATTTATTAGATTTGGAGGACTATCACTAATGGCACGCAAAGGTATCAAAATCGGCATGACGCCTTCCCATCCGGGAAGCTTCATCAAAACGGAAATCCTGGACGAGCTGGGCTTAAGCGTCACCAAGGCGGCTGACATCCTGGGCGTGCGCCGGGCGACGTTATCTGAGCTTGTCAATGAACGAGCGGCGCTCTCGCCTGAAATGGCGTTGCGGCTGGAAAAGGCCTTTCACCTGAAGATGGAGATGCTGCTCCAGATGCAGGCCTGGTACGACAGTACGGAGATGCGCAAGCAAGCCGGAAAGATCAAGATCGAGCCGTTTGTGCCTGCCTAGCCTGCTGCATTAGGACTTCGCGCCCAGAAACGTAATCACGGGACAGTCCGGCCCCCACAGGTGCACCCAGCCGTGCACACCAAGATAGTCACACTCCCGGTAAATGGGGCGAGCGGAAGAACCGGTATAGGTATACTTGACGCGAAGATGCGGTGTTTCTGGCAAGAGAAACGGCGTCGCCAGCGCGATGAACGGTAACAGCGGAAGGCACGCAATCATAATTCTGAGCCCCACCCTGAACAGGGCCCGTATACCCCACCCCCAAGAAAAAGAAGATGTTCTAATTTTCTTATAATTGAGAACCTTGGCCTGCTTCATCGATTCCTCTCCTTCAATATTTCAAACGGACACGTGTTTTTCCTCGAAGCTTGCTGCCAAACAACGGATTGGCTGCAACCCAGTCCGACCAGGGCTTCACCTCGTGATACCCGGTCTTGATGGCATGGATCGGCGGCAGGTTACGGATAAAGAGAATCGTATCGGTAAACTGCCTCACCTCATCGGGAGTGAGTAAGCGCCGCGCTTGCTCACTCACGGACTGGATGACCGGATCGTAGAGGGCCCGGCCTAAATTAACGTTCACGGCCTTGACGGTCTGCTCGCCCAGCATCCGTGAAATCAGCTCGCAGGTTTTGGCCCCGCTGGCCCCGAAGATTTGCTTCACTTCGGTTTGAGACAGTAGGGTTTCCAAACTTTCTCGCCCATAGACCCTGGCGTATTCTTCAAGCTCCTGGATCACAAACCAGACACGGATTCCAAATTCCCGTAGGCCCGTTAGTGAATTTGATAGATTTTCTATTCGGAAATTGCATGCTTCGTCTAAGAGACACAGAACACCTTTGGTATTTTGGCAACGAGTCAATTCTGTGATCGCCGCCCAGCCCATAAGCCCCATCCATGGCGCAAAGACTTTCATTTTTGTTGGATCAGCGATCAGATATACGGTGGCTGGGCGCTCTTTCAGGTCTTTGAAGCGAAAGTCACACGTGCTCGTACTTTCCGCCAGCCAGCCGCTTGAAGAAAATGCTGAGAGCGCTTGAACGGCCCCTTCCAGGAAGCTATCTATCTGGCGCGTATCCTGGGCGGTTAGTTTGTAGTGAAGCTCTGCGGCCATATCGGCAAGTTCGCCATTCAGGATCGGCGATGACATCGCCATCGTGCAGGCCTCAATCAATAGCTTCACATTACGTAGCAGGCTCAATGCCTCGCTTAACGAAGCCTTCGCAGCGCCGTGAAAGATAATCAGGAAGACAAGCACGAATACCAGAATTTTACGAGACCCGTTTCGAAAGAAGGTATTCTCCCCAGTCGTCGTCGGCTCAGGACACAGTTGCAATGCAATGGATTGCGCGTCAGCGATCAGATCTCTATTTCCTTCTGGCACCATCCAATCATCGAGCAGTATTTGGAGCGGATTGTAGCGGGCCGGTGTACCAAGATGATCCGCGTAAAGATGCGCGGGGTTGACGCAAAACACCTCCTGACGGTGTTGTTTCTCTCGAACTGATTTAGTCATCACGGCAAGCGTTCCCTTAAAATCACTGACGATCATCGGAAGGGGTGAATGGCACAGAGCCGGAACTGAAAACGCAATGGTCTTCCCCGATCCGGCAGGAGCGAGGGTCAAGCCATGAATCTCCCCATCAAAGAAGAGCGGGCGTCCTTCTGTATCGCATCCCAGAAATACGCCAGAGGTTTCATACAATCCCGCCCGCTTGAGGTCTTTCTTCGTAGCCCAGGAGGCCGAGCCGCGTTGCGTCGTCGCCGCCATCGCATCGCGCCGCATCACAATATTCCGCAGACGGATGAGCGAGAGGCTCAGAGCCTGGAATCCTATTACCAGGGAGACAAATCCTAGAACATAAGAAATGATAGGAAGAGCCTGGAGTTCTAGACTCTTCCAGGCTCCCCAGCCAAATAGCGCGGTGAGAACAACCATCAACAGCAGAGATTGCTGTCGCTGTGGAGGGACATACATAGAAATCCCCTTATCGCTGACTGACGACGGTTGGCGATGTTCGAATGCCGAGGACCTCCAGCGGATCAATCACGAGCCAGGCGGTATTGTTCGCCCGGCGAGCCGTGAGAGTTTCCTGCCTTCCCACCCCGCCGTTACCCTCCTGCGCCAAAACATGGAAAGCCATGGCATAGGTCTGGCCATTCAATGAAATTCTGACTTCGCCTTTCACTCCGCCTGGTGAACTGCCATTGTAGAAATTCACTGCCAGCAGCAAATGGTTCAGATCGACCGGCACGTGATACGCCAGCGTTTCATAGCCGTTCGCGCTGTGCGGCGAGGTTCTGAAATCTCTAAAATACTGACCGTCTGACGTTTGGGTGTTGAGAAACCAAATCGCCGTCTCGCCTGGCTGGCGCTGGCCGTATAAGTCCAAGTCACATCCGCCACATTCCCACGTGATCCCCACTTCAACGTGAGTCGCCTGGCGAAGCACGCCAGCAGGTATCGGCGTCTTACTGATCGGGCGCTCGTAAATTGAGGTTTGCTGTTTGACTGTCGGGGGACGCATCAAGATCATTTCCAGTTTGTCGGTAATTTCGACTTTGTAGTCATGTTTGGGTGAGGGAGCGTTGGATTTGACCCGCTGGAATAAAGCAGGCAAGTCGTGCGTAAAGCTTGAGAGCTGTCCGCCCTGGCCTTCCACGAACAACGCCCAAAAGCGTTCGACTTGGTACGCATGCCGGTCGTCTTGCTTCCAATTATCCAGAAACGCGATATGAACGCGGCGCTTCGCAAGTAATGAGTCCTGCCCTCTGATCCCAAATGGCGTGACACTGCGAGCCTTCGTCAAATGCCCGTCACCAGGAACATGATTCAGCCTCATGGTAAAGGCTTGCTCCTTCGGATCGTCGTAGATCGGGCTCCCCAGCAGGATCACGTCAGAGTCCTGCATCGCCGGATAATCCTGTCCAATAAACCGCAAGGCCTGAGGTATCCTGATAGCCCCAATGACCGAAGGTTCGTTTTCCCCGTGTGGTTTCTTCGCTGCTCTTGCGAATTGGCTCATCGCACCCACGACCTGCCGATTGGCTTGAATCTTGGCCTTTGGCTGGCGATAGACAGCCTTGTCAGGCACGGTAAAGATTCCAAGAGTTTGAACGTGGTAGGCATCGAGGAGAACGCAGCGATCACCCGGTTCAAGGGTCTCCGCCAAGAATTTCAGCACTGAATTGATTTGTGTCTCAGCCATGCTGGTGTCCAGATACGGAGAAAACCCAATCGCCATGTCACGGGCGGATGCCTGACCTGATATGCCGAACAACACGAGAAGGAATGAAAGCACGAGTGTCACTTTCTTCATTGGAGTCCTCCTTGTTAAGAAATCATCTTTTTCAGTTCTTCGCAGCGCCCACGAAATGCGATGAACCACGCTTTCCTTTCCGTGATATGAAGCGCACGCATGGCCTTGAGCTGCGCCAGCCGCCCCCACCCTCGTTGACGGACTTGCACAGGCTCGTACCGAGCCTTGGCCTGGACGATCTGGCGATCAAGTGTTTCCGCCTCGGGGTTTGGGACCGTGATATCTTTGGTATACCGACGGTGGATATGCGTCGCGATCAACGCCAGAGACGTCCCGCAAAACAGCTCGGCCATGAGCTGCACGATGGTGAACACCACGGAAGTCTTATCGACTGACTCATTCAGTGGCGCAGCGTAAAGCGTGTCATCGCCTATTTGGAAATTGAGTCCAAACGCGAAGGCCCATATCGTCAGGAACACGAATGTGAGTGCCGCAATGAGTTGGTTGTACTGGTGCCGCCTGCGGTCGGTCTCTAAGAATTCTGCAAAGGAATGTAATGCGACACTCCCCGAGGGCAACAAACAGGAGAGAAGTACTGCAAGAACGGGATTTTCTAAAAATACGGGAATCGCTTCAGCCTGAATGGCACTAAACACGTTCCCAGCACCTGCACTCAGGACAATCACCATGAAGGCCAGCGACGCACAGAAGGTCACCTGGTCCTGCATGGTCCATTGTCGAAAAGTAGAGCGTGGCTTGTCACCGGTTCCGGTACTTGCTGGCACAATCTTGTACTGTTCGGTCGCACGTCGTTTTTCTTCGAGCACACGCACTTCCTCTAGGACTGCCGCTGCCCGCTCGTCTCTCTGTGGAAGCTCCCTTTGAAGTACTTCCTTTTCCGGCCCGAATGTTCTATCCCAATCGTGTCCCGCATGCTCTTCGACCTGCCTGATCGATTCTTTGGGATCGGACTCGACGCCCAACATCCGAGCAAATCTTTCGCCCGAGGCTCGCAATCTTTCCATCTTTATTTCATCGTCATCCTTGGGAGGTTCATCTGCCTTGTTTATTTTCATTACGGCCTCCGTTATGAATGAAGCGTCCATCAATTCGCGGCTCGACAATAACGCAACCGCCGAACCGTTCCGGGAAAGAGCGGTTCGGCGGACGTTTCAGATCACCAGCCGAGGGGGGTATGCAGGAATGAGCAGCGTGGGGTTTCGGTTCCCCTCCAATACTTGGCGACGGTGCACTGCACCAATAACTCGACAGCCTGGAGCTTTGGCAAACATCGGCACATATAGCGGGGACGAGTGCCCGTCTTGTCCGCCTTTCGAAAATTCGAAACCCAGCGTCGCCCACTTTCGCTCTCATCAGGAAAGATTTCAAAAATGAATGGGATTTCGAACATTTTGCCGCTCGGATATCTGAAGTGGAGACCTAGATACTCAGCATCGCGAAACAATTCCTCGATGGCTGTGATGAGTCCGGCACTCGACAGGTGGGAAAGTGAGAGGACAGTTGTCCAAAGCCATACGTAGCAATCTGGACAGGTGAGTTGATCTGAAGTGGCAAGGAAAATAGTTTCGTTCCGAGATCGACCTCCCATGTTCCGCACCTCCTCTTAACTAAAGTTAACTCCCCAGAATTGGTGGCGCGGAAAGTACACGATCCACTGCCTGGAATTGACCGTTCGAACATGAATTTGTTTGTGTGCATATGTGCTGATTCTTGACAGCCTGTAACGACTTGTGCTGAATCCCTGCATGACCGCAGAAACTTTGCAAAGTCGATTAACGAATAAATTCGGCCAGAATTCAGGTGAGATGCCGTTACGACGCCAAATTCCTGATTCTCTTGATATGTACCTAAGAATGCATTCGGTGTGGCTTCTGAGCGCTGGCAGGTTCGGTCGCCGGTTTGTGGTATCAAACCGTCTTAAGGACGGGGTCACGCCTCGGCGTAAAAACTATTCACGCATGGAGATGGACGGTTTCTATTTTCAGAATGCCAAGCTTGATACGGTAACCTTCTCTTGGTCCAATCTCCGGCTGGCCAGCTTTGCTGGGGCAGAATTGAAGGACGTTCTGTTTGAAGGATGTGATCTGGAAGGGACAGACTTTACAGGAGCTACTTTTGACAATGTTACCTTCAAGGACTGCCTGGATCTGGAAAAAGCATTTCGTGACCGAGTACAATACCGCCCCATTGAGCGCCACCATCAGAATCATGAGCCGTCAATTCCATAGATGGATTTCTGTTTAGAATGAATACTTCTCAGCGTCCCTCTCCTCCGACATTCGATCAGATTGATACCCAGGTGGAATCCATTTGCGACTTTTTAGATCCTAGCGAGGAAGGCATCCTTTTTGAGTACCTGATCCAACGCGATAGAGAACCCTCAACCGAGATGACAGTGGTTCATAAGGTTGTCATGGAATATCTCGCCTGGAATCAGGCTCGCGAACAAGGAGGTGCTGCATTCGAGGCACATGGTGTCAAGGATCGCTATAGCCGTGCGACTCTGCCTAGCGAGAAGGATGTTAGAAGCGAAGCCAGCAAAGGGCGCAGCCTGGCTCGCAGGCTACGAAACCTTCTCCAGAAGTACTACCAAAGCCATTATGGAATGGGTCCTATCGAAGATCGTCATCGTGATCCACATCCTAGCGAAGTGACTGCACGGCGGGCAGAATGGATTCTCTATATCGAAATCCCTTTAGGTGATGGGTATAGGCCGGTTATCGAATGGAGAACCACGGCCATCAAGAGAGCGATCGAGCTGGTTCAGGATAGAATTGATTTCGAACGCATAGGCAGCAATGTGGAGGCCATGCAATATTTGGTGAAGCGCATCCCGCTCGCGACACGAATCGAGGATACAGCAATTCGGTGGGACGCGAACAAAATGCCGTACACAGATTTGAGCGCATTCAGAGCGGCATTGAAGCAGAGCAAGGCCACCTACGTGCTTATTACAGGACCTGTGAAATTTAAATCCTATATGGAAGTGCTCAGGGAGGTTTATTCAGAAAAACCTAATGGGAATGAATTATTAGAATGTTTTCGCCTTGAGCGGCCTGGGCCGATCATGAATTTCACCATTCTCTATTACCCCGACCAACCTGCGGAAGTGCTGTACGGATACGGCATACAACAGGGGCGGAATTCTTTGAAGCGCACGACCGTGTTTCGAACAAATAATCCAGATCTCGTGAAAGAGTACAAGCGACTGTTTGAGGCATTGCGGAATCACCACGCATCATATCCCATGTACATTCATGACCCGGATTTCATCGATTCCGACGGACATGAAAGCGATATATTGGCCACATTCAATAACTTTGGAGAAGTTCCGATTGGGTCTCTGATCAAGAAAGAGCCATGCGAAAGAATTAGACTCTGTGTCACGTGTTCAAGTGAGATTGATCGGTTACTCGCACATTTTAAATCTGTAAGCTCGTCAACGGTGATGCAAATTTTGCTAGCTCACCGCGATTCCCCTTTTCTTAAACAACGGGAAGATTCTCTTTCAAGACCATTACAGTCCCTGGTAGACAGCAACCTCAAGTCTTTGAAAGGCTTATTACCAAGAAACAACTTTGAAGTGAAACTGACTGGCAAGCCGATGCCTGTCATGCTCAAGCAAATTGGTCCTACTATGATCTTTAGTCCATTTTGGAATGGGATACCGGTTGCAACTGGTCCTCAATTCATGGTTCGCACAACTTCGGACACTGGAACTTCTCTCGAAACCCAGTTCAATACTTTGTGGAAAGACAAAGACGCTGTTACGGTTGACCTATCTGCATCAGAAATAGTGATTCCTCCTCTACCGAATTCTTAAAAACTACCTTTTGCTTAATATTCCATTGTGATTACGACTCGTAAAGCGCAGCGCCATGATGCTCCGGCTATCTATGCAATCGCCGCAAGTCGTTCAAAAAATGCTGGCTTGAAGGACGGGTTATCCGAACGCCAATTGGAGCGGGAAGGCTTTCTTTTCTACCCGCTCACTCCCGAGCAGTATTTGGAACGCATTGAAGGGTCCGATCATTTCTGGATAGCCGAAAGAGGTGGACACGTCGTGGGGTATTGCATGGCCTATACGTTCACAGAGTTGGAATCGTTTAGCTCCCTTACTGAGAACGATGAGAATCTTCTAGCGTATTTTCGCAGTTGGGCTTGTCAACCTGCTTGCATCTACTTTGCCCAGGCAGCGACGATACGTAGTCATGAGGCCAGGGGTGCCATGGCAGCGTTGGCTGTGTGCCTCCCGAAGCATGCAATAGAGAGAGGAGTACCGGCTATACTGTGTGAGATTTCACTGATGCCACGAAATAGACCTTCACTTGCTGCCGCAAGTAGAAGCGGCTTCCGTATGGTCGCGACAAGGACGAAGACTGACCCAACAGACGGAAAAGATCGCGTATCAGGAACCTTTATACGAACCCTCTAGCGTGTCCCGGATGCTACTAAGCCTTGAGGCGTTCGCTCAGTGGAATGTCTCCCTTAAAACCAACCGCTTCATGGCCTGCGTCAGAGTTTCGCGTGTACATCCGAATTGCTGGGCCATGTCAGTGATCGTAGCCTCGCCAGTCTTAATTCTGGAGTACGCAAGGATCACCTCTTCGGGGTTCAGTTTGTGGGGCCTGCCGATATGCTTTCCCCGCTGTCTGGCCGCTGCCATCCCTTCCTTCGTCCTCCTGCTGAGCGTTTGGCGCTCGAACTGAGCGAAGGCAGCCATGACGGTATACATCAATTCACCTGACGGGGTGGACGTATCAACGTTCAGATTGACGATCTGAAACTCTATTCCTCGTTGACGTAACTTTTCCACTTCGAGCAACGCATCGACCGTATTTCTAAAAGCTCGATCTAAATCCCAGACAACAAGAGTATCTCCGAAATGGAGTTTTGTGATGACCTTCTGAAAGACAGGGCGAGATTTGCAGGCGGCTGAAATCTTCTCGACATAGAGTTCATCGCATAGCGCCTTAAGGCCATCTTCCTGGCGATCCTCCTTCTGACTGTCCAGTGATACACGTAAATATCCAATCTTCATGACTGTCCCCTTTCCTCCAGAGCGGAAAAGGCTCCTTGAAAAGGGAACGTTTTTTCGCCATGCCCAATTTATGTCTTATCGCTCAGACCGGCCATGAGAAAATGAGGAAATATCGATGTTTTCCACGATGACTTTATCAATGTGACATTATCAGGGAAAGGGTTCCCTTTATTGGTCATCTCCTGGGATTTCAGTTAGTGCGCTTTTGCTCGTAACCGCTCTTGCCTTCATAGGCTGGATACCGCTATTTGGCGATGATTCTAGCGCTAACGCCGCCAACGTGGAGGATTCGAGCAGGAAGCCGAATCCGCAAAAGCGCGAAGCGTGGATGGATGCTTCGGATTATTCCGCTGCACATCCGACTGTGCCGTCTTTCGCCGTGAATGGCCGGGCTCAGAATGCGACAAACGAGCAGATCATGAATTACATTCAAGAAAGGTTTGCCAGTAACGGCATCACGAATAGCGTTGCATTCTCGGGTCGAAAAGAGAAAGTCGGAGTGAGCATGTACTTTTATTTGAACGGTCACCAGTATGGACCGGTCGGGTTTGCGAAAATGGATGCCACTATCGATCAGGTAGCAGGCCACGTTCGAGGGCTCCAGGCACAATAATGGGCAAGCGCAAAAGCTATGTGGAGGGTTTAAATCCTTTAACGGGCGAGGTATGTGAGACCACAAGTTCTTTCTCTTCTTGTCTGCCCGGGTCGGCGGCTTTTGCAAACTGCGATTTGAGGATTTCCCTGTTAGCTTCGAGGCCTTTGCCGAACTGGTTGTTTCCTGCAACCGATACACCTGCGACTCCAGGAAAGACAGTGTTCTCTGCTTCTAACGTGAGGCCGTCCTTCGTATTTACCGCGCCCGCAGTTTCCTGGACTTGCTCTGATACCCCAACATCCCGCCAGACTTCCTGAACACCTGGCGACGTGCCTTGCTCCAATATTTCCTTCATTTTCTGAAGCTTCAGGTCATCCGACAGGTCGGCCCCTTCAATCTCATTGATCCGTTTCTCTAGTTCATCTCTTTCCTGAATGAGTTCCTTGCGTCTTTCCAGATAGCCCTTCAACTGCTCCTGTTGCATGAGCCATTGACGGAGCAGCGGATCATTCGGATCAAGATCGCCTTTCTTCAGTTTTTCCTGCCAATCCTTGCCGAATTGTTTCTCCAACAGGGTTTCGGTGGTTTCTAATTCTCTCCTCAGCTCTTCGATCTTTGCGTTCGTTTCCGCAATATGCTCGTTGAGTTGCTCAAGGCATCGCTTCAGCTCTTCCCGCATCTGCTGGAGGAGCAGAAGCATGGCACTTTCAAATTTCTCGTCTTCCTTCTTTTTGTTCTCAAGGATTTGCTTGTTGGCAATGGCCGGTCCGATGTTTTGCCTCCCGAATGTTTCTGCCAGGTCATTACCGTCCCGCGCACGCTCCAGGTCAAGCCGGGTGAGTTCCCTTTCCTTTCGGGTTACTGCCGAAACCGGGTCTTTGTCGGTATTGGTGTCCTGATCTCTGTCCATCACATTCATGCCGCCTTCGTCTCGCCGCATTTCTTGAGATGGCTCCATTCTGCCAATAAAAGGTAAAGGCCTTGTTAACCTTCAACCTATTAACGTTTTATTAAGAAACAGTAACCTTGAGCAATACAGGTATTGCTGGTAGCATCGGATTGTCAGTGTGGCGGTGTACGTGCTGCACTTTGGGTAAGGGATAAAGCCGTCCTTTCCCGCTTGCAGAGGATCAACACGCCATGAACACTGTAACCAGCCGCTTTTCTCTTCCAGTCGCCGCGCTCCTTGTCGTCGCGTTACTTATCCCAACCCACGCACTGGCCGATTGCGCCACCACCGCCGGTGAGCCTTGCTCAGAACACTCCTCTCAGAAAGCAGAAACAGCGGATAGCGCTCATGCGCTCGGGGTCGTCAAGAATGCAGACGGCTCGGTCACCATTAAAGTTGAGAATGTCGAGATACTGCACGTTGATAAAACTGGCATCAAAGTTAACGGCAATATCGAATATACAGGCGTGATTACGGATACGGGCTCCCTGCCACGGGAAGATGGAGACAAGGATGAAGAATAGATTTCACCCCGTCATTGCAAAGCCGCAAGGCCGAAGCAAGCCAGGACAAATGACTGGATCGCCACGGACGCTGCGCGTTCTCGCGATGACATTGCTATTGTTCTGCGCTTCTCTCCCCACCGCTGCGCAGGTGCCGGGCGATGCGTGTGCGACGGCCCAACAGTACAAAGTCAACGGTGGCCCCGAAACATTGGGCCTCGTTCACATGATGGTCTGCGATGGCGGGACATGGAAATCCATCGTCAGCTCCAATGCTGCGGGGGAAGTCACCAAAATCGGCAATCAGACCTGCGCCAACGGCGATTTTTTCAAGTATGACGGGACAAAACTCATCTGCACGACAGCAGGCGGCGCGGCGCTCTCCGGCATCACCGCCGCCATCGCCGACAACTCCATCAACAACGGCAACTGGAACCAGGTCTGGAACTGGCAACTCGCTGCGGGCGAGATCGGCTTCACCTTCGGTGAAAACACGGCCTCCGCGGGCGGCAGTGCCAATCAATACATTCTCGCCGCGAAAACGCTGGCCACATCGACCGCGACACCGTTCATGATTACCAATCTCGGCGCGGCGGATTCCTTCCGCGTCAACGACGAAACCGGCGATGCGGATACCACGCCTTTCGTCATTGATGCCTCCGGCAATGTCGGTATCGGCACGGCGACGCCTGAAAACAAGTTTCATCTCGCTGAAAACCTTCCGGCACCTGGAATTGCCACTTTGCGGATCAATAACACCGCTAACCAGTCGAGTTCGCAGATCGTCTTTGAGGAAAGCAATCAAGGGGATAATTTTACTATCCGCTACAACACAGATAACGCCATGCTGGGAGGAAACGAGAATTACCTGGAGTTCTTGGCAAATGGGGTCACACCCGTTATGATCCTCGACCGTGGAAGCCCTGTTTACGGCGTAGGCGTGGGTACGCCGATTGGCTACCCCCCCGCAGCAAAGCTGGAAGTGCGTAATTCTGGCACCGAAGACATCCTCAACCTCTACGACGGCGCGGCAGAGGTTCTCACCGTCCTTGACGGCGGCAAGGTGGGTATAGGGGAGACCAACCCCGTCTACAGTCTGGAAATGGCCTCGAACGTAGAGGACGGGATAGTAATCACCCAGGCCGCCACCACCGACAATCAAAACCCTTTTATCGAAGCGCGGCGTTCAAAAGGCACGGTCGCGGCCCCCACGCTGGTGGATCTTGACACCAAGCTGATGGAAATTTCGGCTTATGGTTATAACGGCAGCGCATACAATCACGCTGGCATCATGGCATTCGTCGTTGACGGGGCGGTCACCAGCGGCGCAGCCGACATGCCGACCCGCCTTGAATTCAACGTACAGGCCGACGGCGCTGGCGCGTGGATGGGCGACGGTGCCTCGACGCCTGAGTTGGTTATCAAAAACGACGGCAATGTCGGTATCGGGACTGCGACGCCAAGTCATAAGCTGACTGTCAGCGGCAATTTTGCCGACGACGGCATACTCATCGAAAACATCCGCGCTACCGATCTCGACAGCGGCAATCTTGATTTCCGTCGTGCACGCGGCACGTCAGCAACACCGTTGGTTCCCACAAGCGGCGATGAGCTCGCACATATAACATTTCAGGGATACGCCGGCGGGGGAACATACACCACGGCAGCCGACATAATCGCCACTCTTGATGGCACGTCGAGCGGCGGCGGCGACATGCCGGGCCTGTTAACTTTCCGCACAAGAGCGGATGGCGCTGGCAGCGTAAGCACAAGAATGGTCATCGATAATAGCGGTAGTGTTGGAATAGGGGTTTCGACACCGCCATCGAAATTCGTCGTCGCGCCGCCCGCCTCGGCGGCGGTGGCGGGTGGCGGCACAATCACGGCGGACGCCTGCGGCACGATCAAGCAGATCACCTCCACCGGCAACGTGACGACGAACACGACGAACACCTTCACCGTACCCACGGCGTCCTATGCCGGGTGCTGCATGATCGTCATCAACGTGGACACGGCGGATACGATCACCCTCGACGCCAACACGCTTTTCAAAACCATCGGCGGAGCAAATCAGGCCCTTGGCCCCTCCGACGCCGTCGAGGTCTGCTCGAACGGCACGAACTGGTACCAGATCGGGGCCGTGTCAGCGAACCAATGATCCGGTGATTCTGTAACTCGTCACAAGGGACCTGCGCTTCCCTCATTGCGTCCGCCACGGTACGTTATTCTCGTTAACCATTCATTAAGCATTAGATTGGTAGAGCTCGCCTTCAAAGAGATTTGAACTCAACCTGCCCGCAAACCGCAGAAATCCGCCATTCTTAACCGTTCTTTAAATCCCTGGTTGTAATCTGGAAATAGGTACAGCGTGCGGGTGTATCCGTACCGTTTCGACGAACTGAAATAACAGGCCCTTTGCCCCTGTTTCCCGGGAGAACGCTGAAACCCTGATAAAAGACATCATCGATGGCTTTCTCAGCTCAGTTAACTAGCCAATATTCATGAGCGACGATGGCACTAGATATCGAAAAATATAGACATTACGTTGCCGGGTTTGACTTATCACCCGAGGAACAGGCGGAGCTGATCCGCACTGTGTGGATGGTGTTAGAGAGTTTCGTCGATCAAGCTTATGGACGGCATCCCCACCAGCACTGCCGCCAGGACCTGCAATTTAAGGATTTACAGGACCCGCTTGACCTCCTAGAATCGAAAACCAACTACCGTTCGGATGAAACGCCGCGCCCCAAAGCTGACCACTGAGACAGTGAGGCCTCGCATGAAGAACAATTCAAGATCGCGCACTGAATGGGAACCGCAACAGGGCTCTAAAGCCGTCATTTATGCACGTGTTTCCAGCGCCGCACAGGTGAAGAAGGGTGATGGGCTTGGCTCACAGGAAACAAGATGCCGTCAGCTTGCCCAAAACAAGGGCTATGAAGTCGTCAGAGTGTTTCGGGATGAAGGGGCGTCGGGAGGCATGGTAGACCGCCCCGGCATGCTGGAGATGCTTCAGTTTCTGAAAGCCCAAAAGGGAGGCCAGTATATGGTCCTCATTGACGATATTTCCAGGCTGGCGCGGGGGCTTGAGGCCCATATTCAACTACGAACTTTGATTAGCGGCATCGGGGCGAAGCTTGCTTCTCCTTCCATTGAGTTTGGCGAGGATTCCGACAGCATGCTTGTCGAGAATCTGTTGGCGAGCGTTTCACAACATCAACGGCAAAAGAACGCCGAGCAGACCAAGAACCGCATGAAGGCGCGGGTGATGAACGGGTATTATGCCTTCAATCCACCTGTCGGTTATAAATTCGCTCATGTCCCCGGACATGGCGGGAAAATGATGGTGGTGGATGAGCCAGTGGCCGGTGTAGTGCGGGAGGCCTTGGAAGGTTATGCTTCAGGTCGGTTTGAAACCCAAAACGAAGTCCGGCTGTTTCTGGAGAGCTCACCGCACTATCCTAAAAACAGGAATGGCACGGTCCATTTTCAGAAGGTGACCAACCTGCTCGGCAAGATTCTGTACGCCGGATACATGAATATCCCGTCTTGGGGCATGAAAATACACCCTGCCAAGCATGAACCGCTGATCAGCTTCGAGACGTATCAAGCCATACAGGACCGGTTGCAGGGCAACGCCAAGGCTCCTGCGCGGAAGGACCTTCATGACGATTTCCCCTTGCGCTCGTTTGTAGCCTGCTCGGGGTGCGGCAAGCCCATGACCGCGTGCTGGTCCTCTGGTCGGAATGCCAAGTATCCGTACTACCTGTGCTCTACGAAAGGCTGTCCCGACTATAGAAAATCCATCAGAAAAGAAATCCTGGAAAGGGACTTTGAAAACCTGCTGAGCCAGCTCAGGCCGACCCCCAATCTGTTTTATATGGCCAGCGCGATGTTCAAGGAGTTGTGGGAAGACCGGAAGCGCTTGGCGAATGATGAGGCCCAAGCTATGAAGACCCAGCTTCCCCTGCTGGAACAACGGATGGAAAAATATCTTCATCGGCTCGTCGAAACCGACAACCAGACGGCTATTCAGAAATATGAGACCGAGATCGCCCGGCTAGAGGGCGAAAAAATCATGCTCAGGGAAAGAATCGAGAAGTGCGGGCGTCCGCTCGAACCCTTCGAGGATTGTTTTCGAACCGCTATGACGTTCCTGGCAAATCCTTGTTATTATTGGAGTTCCGACCGATTGGAAGACAAGAGAATGGTCCTGCGGCTGGTATTTGCGAAGCGATTGGCCTATGACCGGAAAGAAGGTTTTCGAACCGCCAAAAATGAGGAATTATCTCTGCCCTTCAGATACTTAAAAAATCTTACTGCCTGCCACTATGAATTGGTGCGCCCGGTTGGAATCGAACCAACGACCCTCAGCTTAGAAGGCTGATGCTCTATCCGACTGAGCTACGGGCGCACTCAAGTATTTCAACTACTTGGACGAGTGACCCTCCATGGCCATATTGCTTGGTGTTATTAGGGTGTTAACGTCAAGGTACTTTTGCACCTTCAAGGCGGCTTCAGTCAAGTCTCTCTCCTCTATTGAGTTGTACCGCTTCCACATCTTCTCTGACTTGTGACCCACGATCTTCATCGCGGTTGCTGTATCCACACCGGCGCGTCGTAGGTTTGTCGATGCACAATGACGGAGATCATGGAATCTAAAGTCAGTTATTCCGGCATCGCTCAACGCGGTCCTGAAGGATCGGCTGATACGTTGAAGCGGTCGGCCCTTGTAGGTGAACACGTGGTTGTTGGTCAGACTACGAATTTTGGCCAAGCGTTGGAGAGTTGATCGAACGTCTGCGGTCATGGGAATACGCCTCCCGGTTTTGGTCTTGGTGTCTTGACTTCGAAGGGCGATGAATCCCCGACGGAGGTCAACACGGTCCCACGTCAGAGACACAATCTCCCCGAACCGTTGGCCGAGTTGATAGGCCGTCAAGAGCACCGGGCGGAGGTGTGGCTTCGCGGCCTGATGTAACCGGCCCCATTCTTCTTCCGTGAGCACCCGATCCCGTTCGTTCTGGGGGTTGGGTATCTCGACTCTGGACGCGGGGTTGGTCTGGAGCAGTCCCCGCTTGATCGCCATGTTCAGGCAGTGTTTCAACGCAATGTGGTCATGGTTGATTGTCTGTGTACTCGCCTTGATTCCGTTGGGTTTCGTGCGTTGATTGCGGAAGGCTTCCACATCCTGAGGCTTAATCTCTGGCAGGATCTTCTGACCGAAAAACGGGATGAGGTGAGTGTTGATACTGTAGGCTCGTCCCACGAAGGAACGAAGTCCTCGGACGGTTTCCAGCTCCAGGTAAGCCTTCGCCCAGTCCTTGAAGAGGATCGGCTTGGCTTGTTCGGTCTTCTCGTGGCCTAGGAGGAGTCGTGTCCTGATGGTGGCTTCCATCTCCTTGGCAACAGTCTTATTGAGACACCCCACCTTCCAGCGTTTCCAACGGGCACCGGGCACACCACTCGCGAGGACCAACGATTTTCCGTCCGCACTTTCGATCACCGGAAATTCCACATAGTAACTATCACGCCGCTTAGTGAGTCCCATGGCTATCTCTCCGTGGTGTGATCGTGTGCTGATCGATCCAGGCGTCCAGCTGAGCTTGCTTGAACTTCACCAGCCGTCCGATTTTGACGTACCCCAGTTTCCTCGCGGAGACCCATCCGTACAGGGTCAATTTGGATATGCCTAAATACTTCGCGGCCTCATCCATTGTCAAAAGGTTATTCATGGCGCTTCAGACAGGCCTTTCCTTCATGTTCTCCCAATGAGGTCGAGTGCGTTGACCGACCTCCGCACACCTTTCAGGAATGGCACTTATGAGTGGGTTCAGAATTTTTGACCATACCGAAAAGGTAGGGGGCGGTCGAGGAAAGGAAAAGACTTCTCCATAGTGACCGTCACAGTCCACACTCTTCGACTGTTGACCTCCCATGACCGGCAGACACCTGCCTAAACTATAGAAGAAGTCCGCACGTAGCAGTACTCTCAAATGTTACGCACGCCATGCAAGATGGCCAGTTGCCAGCGGGGAGACTCATGAGGACTCAAGACGTACGGAGGGGGGACGAGAGGCATTCAGAGTATGCTGAAGAGTGGTTCGGATGGGCGCAGCGGTTTTTGTATCCTCTCCGAGACCTTCACTGAAACCCTTGTCAGAGCAGCGCAATACCGCTTCAGCAGCAGCGTTGCGCTGTTTTACCGGTTCAGTTTAGCTCAGTCCACTTCAGGGGAATTGGGGCCAATTGTGCTCTCAAGAGAACACGCCGGAAACACGTAGGGTTAGTCTCTAGAGACGTCGGAGGTTCACGACGCCTCCTGACCAGTCGTGCGTAGCGCTTGTCTCACCCTTGGCTGTCGTCATCGCTCTTTTCGGCGAGAGCGGGCAAGAGTGGGGGCTGGAGGTTCACCTGAGCGGGTGCTAGGCTTGGCCCACTATGGAAATGACTCAAAATCCCATTGACATCTATCAGTTCCGCGGCGTGTTGCGCGACACGAATCCCCATATCTGGCGGCGGGTCTTGGTGCGCAGCGATAGTTCTCTCGTCGACTTACATCAGACCATCCAAATCGCCTTCGGTTGGAACGGTGGACAGGTCTTCACCTTTGAGATACATGGCCCACCGGCAAGGCATCCACATCGAAGGCCCTGCACAAGCGATGCGGCTGGCAGACCTTCGGCTGTATGTCAAAGAACGCTTCACCTACAGTGGTTGCCTAGGGCAACGTATACGTGAGGTTTGGCCAGACCGCATACCCGATCGCCTGACCATTTTTCCCGTCCTGCGACTCGAAGACGATACTGGTCTGAAACGGAGTGGTTCCTGACATTCCGTTGAATCCACCAGCACCGCCCGTAAACGTGAAATCGCCCATACACTCTTTCACATTTCCAGTGCACTTCCAGTGGGCATATCCGACATCCTTGCCTTCATGCGCCACGACCGTGCAGAGGCCTTCTATCGCCTGATAATCTTTGTTTCTGTTGAGATTCACACGGACCGGACACGTCAGTCTGGAGGAATGGACAATCATCTTGGCTCCGTCTTTATGACGGGAGATCAGGACTCCTTTCACAATTCCATTGACAACCTGTTCTCCATTTCCAAGTTCCAAGAACTCGCCGGTTCCGATCCAACTCGAACTGGAATCTCCGGCTTCAACGGTCCTTGCATCAGCGATGGAACCGTTGATTGTGGCCACGGACCCAGCTAGAACAATGGCAAAAATGAAATAAGAAACGATTCGCATACGATCTCCTTTCGGTTAAAAGCAGCCTGGAAAAGTTGAAGTATGGAGTTCCTGTCGAAACACCTTATGCAGCGCATCTATAATATGAACGAGAATATGAACGAGCCCAACATCTTGCCGAACTTCTTGCCTTCCAACAGGCTGATGACGCCTGCGAGGCCTTCTCTAGCAGGCTGCGGAAAAACTCATTCTGACCTCTATAACCGTCACTGATACCGAGCTTTGAGACGACGCTGAACAGCCGTGTAGGATACGCAAAAAGGCTGTCCGCAAGGCCGCAGCGAGCGAAGAGGCGACGCGTACTCAATACCGTACGTGGAGAGCCTCTGAGTGATGCGAGAACGCCGCTGGCGGTCTTTTTCCGCATCCTGCTAGACCAACCACGATGTCTTCGCGGAACTTGATTGTACCCACCTGAAACAACGCGCTTATCTGAGCCAGGACCTCGCCGTAGTCCTCGAAAATGATGAAGTCCTGCATCGTGATCCGCTTTGTCAGGAGCGTACGTGCCAGGGGCCCCAACCGATCCGGGCCTGGCGTGATTCACGGGCGCGATAGCTGTCGCTAGACAGGTGCATTCACACCTTCACTTCGTTGGACAGTCGCCTAAGCTCCGCTGACATAGCAGCGCGACCGGTCTCGACCGCCTCGGTCAGGACCGCCTGCTTGTCTTTGATGAACTCGCGCCCCTTGTCCAGCGCCTGGTCCACAACCTCGGTGGCTTTGTCAGCCAGCTCATGAACGCCCTCTTCTGCTCGTCGCGCATACCCTCGCAACTGCTTCTGCGACTCACGACCAGACTGCGGTGCCAGCAACAACGCCGCCGCCGCTCCCAGCAACCCTCCAGTCACAAACGCCAATCCCACCGCTCCCAATGAACACCCTCTGTTATCTGCCATTGAGCAATCCTCCTTTTCCATTGACCATCCCTCCCTCTCGATGAATCTGTCCCTTCACGACGGCCACCGTGGCCGTCACCCCTGCCACCATGCTGGCCAAGGCGACCAGCAATGACCGACCTCCACCCCGTACCGTCTCATGGACCCGTTGGATGGTGTCACCCACCGCACCTGCCGCATGCAGCAACACCGCCGCATGCTCGACCCCACCCCGCGCATGTTCGATAAGCGAGCTCATGTTCCCCGTCACCACCCGTATTTCCCGAAGCAACAATGGGGCCTCGATGTTCAGACCGGCCAGCAGGCGCTCCGATTCCGCCACCGATTTCCTAAGTTGTATCAAGAGTGGAATCAGCCAGCCGACCAGCACCGCAAACGTCACTGCCCCCACACACAGGGCGATCTCGCCAATCATATAGCTCCTTCTGCCTCCATCAGGCTCTCACTAAACCAGCCGGTCCTCCACCCTCGTTTTATCGGAGGATCCCAAAGACCCAAAGGACGACAATTAACGTGAACGGCACACCCAGTAGCCAAAGAATGAATCCTTTTCCCATGGTGCCCTCTCTTTCTCCACCGACTCACAATCTCGACCACGAGCACTCGCTTAGGGGCCCAGCTTCTTCAGGAGGCTGGCCAGGTCCTCTGCATGCTCCTCCTCTTGCGCAAGAATCCCCTCCAAAAGGTTACAGGTCGTGGGATCATTCGTGCCGACATAGGTGACCATTTCCCGATAACTGTCGATCGCAATCCGTTCGGCAACCAAGTCTTCGGTAATCATCTCCACCAATGAGTCTCCCTCGACATATTCTGAATGGCTTCGGCTCAGCATCCCTTCAGGGGAGAGATTCGGCTCTCCCCCAAGTTGGACGATGCGTTCGGCCAATTGATCGGCATGGGTCTGTTCCTCAATGGCATGCTGGAGAAACTCGGCCTTCACGCCAAGAGAATTGATCCCGCTGGCCATGAAGTAATGGCGTTTGTAGCGCAGGACGCAGACGATTTCCGTGGCCAGGGCTTCGTTCAGCAGCCTGATCACCGTCCCCACTTTAGCCTTGTAGCCCGCTGTCATGGCACCATCTTCAATCCCTTGCCTGGCCTGGGCCCGGAGCGTCTTCACATCGGTCAGACCGATGGCTTCTTTGATGATTCCTTCCTGTCGAGGGGCGCGGGATGCCGTTGATCCAGATTGTGCCGTTGTCCTTGCTTTCACCGTTTTCTCCTCCCGGGGCATATCCCCGTTTCTATTATGTCGATCACCAATCGCCCAAGACTTTACGATTATCCTCGGACTGCTTCCCCCCAAGCCCGCTCGCACTTCTGCAGCCGCTTGTCCACAGACTTCCAATCGATGTTCGCGAAGAAGGCCTCGATGTAGGACGCCCTCTCTGAAGGTGTGTAGTCAAGGAGATAGGCGTGTTCCCACACATCCATCACGAGAACGGGAATGAAACCAGCGACATTCCCATTCTCATGGAGACTGATCCAGTGATTCGAGAGTCGGCCGCTGTGTGGATTCACGTAACAGATGGCCCAGCCCACTCCCCGCATCTTCCCCACGCTGGAAAAGTCCAATTTCCACAGGTCATAGGTGCCGAAGCTGTCTTCTACAGCTCCCAAAAACAAGGAGCCTTGATCGGGATTCCTGGTTCCTCCTGTGGTCAAATTCTCAAAGTAATATTCGTGCAAGACCATCCCGTTGTATTCAAATCCCAGCCGTCTGGTCAGCTCGGAATACGCCGGCATTTCCTCCTGATCAATCCGTCCATCTTTGAGCATTTCGCCAATCTGGTCCGTGAGCTGGTTCGCGGCCTTCACATAGCCCTCGTACAGCGTAAGATGCATCTCGAGTGTTCGATCAGAAATCCCGACCAGCCCGTGCAAGTCGAACGACTTGACTTCGTAGGAGTCTCCGAGCTTCATGTGCCACCTTCACTCTTCCTTTGATTGTTCAGAAGGTACCGTCATTTCTTTTCAGGCTCGGCCGTTGACAGCCTCACGCGTGCAGTCTGGTCGTGCTTGCTCAGACGCTCAGAATAGTTTTCCCAAATTTCAACTGTCTGGTCGGTTCGGAACGAGGACAGCGTCTCGTTTGAGTATGACGAGAAGCAGTGTAGGAGTCTGGTCACAATTGCTCAGTACGCAAAACCCGAAGCGCGTATCGTTACCTCTAAGCGCATTTCACATCTATCCAAGGAGGCTCCAATGGTATCTATTCACAAAGTCGTCGGTGTCCTTTCGTGCAGCTTCTTGCTGTGCCTAGGTTTGTCAACCCTCGTGTCCGCTGCAGACCAGTTCAACACGAGCCAATTGGACGGGAAGGTATGGACCGTGGCTGATAAAGACAGGTTTGTAGCCGGCAAGGAGGTCAAGGGCGAAATCGTAAAGATCGATGGTGAGAACTATGTCGTGAGAGAAGCATCTGGGGCTGAGGTGCGCATGCATGTTGATGCCAATACTGAAAAGAGATCCAACATGCGTCCCAAAGTGGGAGAACATGTTCTTGCGAAAGTGGATGCTAAGGGTCACGCATTGACGTTTCTTACGGATGCACCGGTCTCCCACTAACGGTGTTCGTAGTCAGCCAGGGCGGTTAAGGGGATGACTGCAGGGTATTTCTCGGCAAGAGCGGTCGGGGGAATTTGGGGGCACTGCGTGACGCTGTGCACCTCGTGTTCTCTATGTTGAACGCCGATGGCCCATCACCAGGCCCACCAGCAGTTACGCTGCTGGTGGGCCTGTGAACCGTCTGTTACTTTCATTCCTGGGAAACCCAACGAACGGCCACACCCTTCACCATCTCTTCCATCACAGTAATGGCGCGTCGTGATGTGGAACCATTCCAGCCAATGTTCCGATTTCGGGCTCAGATACCTCGGCACCGCACGGACCCTGTCGCCCCTGTCGGAAACCAAGATCGCCAGCTAGTTCATCTGCAGATCCTGGGACTTGAGCATCTCGTAGAGCCGAGGTCTCGAATTTCATGCCGCTTTGGTCATGTCCTCTCGAAATTTCCCGTCTCAGACCAGTATGACCGAAGGATGGCAGACATCTTGGTCACAATTGCTCAGCAAGCAAGCCCCGAAGAGCGTAGCGTTACCTTAAAGCGTGTTGTACATCTATCCAAGGAGGCTCCAATGGTATCCATTCCAAAACTGATCGGTGCCCTGTCGTGCGGATTGTTACTGTGTCTCGGATTGTCCAACATAGCGCAGGCCGAGCATGCGCCTTCGGCCTCAGACGTGATGAAGACTGACTCTCAATCTGATCGGCAAGGCTATCAATCTGATGATGATAAGCAAACAAACAGTAAGGTGGAAAGTAGCCCCGCGAAAGGCGCCAAGACGATCACGGGCGAACTGGTCCGCGTCAAAGATGGGAACTATTTCGTCAAGGTGAAGGGCGGCAAAGAAGTACGTATGCATACCGATAAAACGACCCAGATGGCTGGAGAAGTAAAGAAGGGCGATCGTATTGAGGCAAAGATGAACGATCAGAATCACGCGCTATCGATTCGCCTGGCACGAACAATCGAACAGGGGGGCGATTCGGTCGGTTCAAAGAACTGATGCCGGTCACGGAAGTGAAGCCGGCTGTAGGACTGACTCTGCGCTTGAATCAGGTCACAGTGGCTCAACGGGGCATTAGCCCTTGCCCAGGTGAATGCCGGCAGGCCGCTACGTCATAAAGATGGGGACCTGCCGACTCGTTGAGCAATGCCATGGGAACGGATCATATAAGCAGTTTCCTTGGATTCCATTCCTCTGGGAGTGATCATTGCGGATACAGCGCATGTCCTTCTTCTTCAGAAAGCACGCCTTTCTGGATGAGCAGCTGAATGAGCTTGTCGGCGGGAGTCAGAGCTGAAGGCAACGGCGACACCCGCTCCTTCGGTTTCGGCGAAACGGGAGGCCGTTTCATTCCATACACACGAAACACCGGAGTGAACACGATGAGATAGTCCTTGTTGCGAATCCTCACGGTTACAGGACTACTTTCGGTGTAGGGGGAAAGATCTGGACCGGATCCGCGAGGGATCCGAAAGTAAGGTTTGCCGTCATCTGTTTCGCCATCCTGCCCCAGGATCTCCATGCGTGTCAGGTTTGATTCGCTCGTGCCCGCCATCCATTCGTTGCCACCGATGTTGGTAATCTTGTCAAGAACGATGATGAGCGACTCTCCCACCAAAGAATCGGACGACAAGTTCTTCACACTCACATCGTAGAGGTACTCGCTGTTGAAGTTGTCGCGGCCCTTGAGGGTGACGACGGCTTGAGCCGCTTTGTCGGTCAGGTCAGAAAGTTGGTCCAAGGCTCCGGCCAGGACATGTGGAGGAGCGACCGCACTTGCCGCCAGGCACAGAAGCGCACTCCATACTCCGAGCCTCTGATGAGAAACAGGACGAGAGAAAAGGGGCATGGCACACTCCGGTTTCGCATTATCCAAGCTGGCTGTCTATCATTGCTCGCTCCACAATTATGGTATTGTCAACTTAACCGGCTGCACGCACCATGGAATGGATGTATCGAGCAGTGGCACCATCCCTTATGCACATAGGCTGGCCCACACTTCTGACACCACTGGCGAACGGTTTCATACGCCACCGTGACTGCACGTTCAGCGAAGAGTTCTTCGACTTCACGAAAGCTCACACACAATCGATGATAGAGCCAGCTGGCGTGGCTGATGCTTGCTGAGGGAAAGCGCTGGCATTGGTAGTTAGGTGTTGTGGTTGTCATACTGCCCAGTCTGCCAAATGGGAGTTCAATTGACCACGCCTTCAGGCTAGGCCAGGCATGTATGACACACCATCACACCCTCAGTGCGCGGACGACGCAAGGCTTCGGCATGTTCGCAATCGGCCGCTAGGCGGTTGGCTTACGACCTGTGAGAAAGCCGACCAGCGCAAGAATCACGAAAAGGACAAACAGGACATAGGCAATGTTGGTCGCGGTCCCGGCCACCCCGGAGAGACCTAATACTCCTGCGATAATGGCAACGACAAGAAATGTGACAGCCCAACTCAGCATGGTGTTTCCTCCTGGTTAAAGTGAGATGCGTAATCTACCCGCATTCCCATCGGTGAAAATCATTCAGCCGTAACTACGGATACTCGCCGGCGTGAACAGACTCCGTCTTTCTTTCCCATTTACATTCGACCCGCAACGACTCGATGTCATTGGCCATCTGGAATTTATCCAGGTCCAGGACCCGGTGGTTTGAGACAAATGCCATTCTCCGGCCTTTACAGTTCGTCTCCATATAAACAAGCAATGAGGCAGCGGGCCCCATGATCACGCTCTCGATTTCGTTGCAACAGTCGCGATCGTTGAGAGCCTTCAAGCAGGGTCGTGGCCCTCGCCTCGCTGATGACGCCGGGACCCCGGCGACTCCCGTTCAGGCGACCTGCTGATATCTCATCCGCACGCGCGGAGCGTGGATGGAAGACACGACGCGCGGGCTCAAGGACTGGGCGCAGATTGGACACAGTTGCGGCCCGAGAGTCCCTGAGGCCACACGCACGTCCATATAGGTCGATCCACATTCAGAGCAGAGGACCGGCTCCATCTGGACGAAGTGTTGATACGAGCGGGCGACTCGGCAGGTCATGATGCCACCTCCTTGGCTGGGACAGACGGCGACTATTGATGAATAGTATGCCGAGACGCCCGATCCCTGTCTGGTCACAATTGCTCAGTAGGGAAGAAATTCCTGCGGCAGGAAGGATTAGGCTTGACTCACATGGAAGCCGGGATCATCCTTCGTGACGGGTCGCTGTGAGTGGTATATAGCGAGCCCTTGCGCCCCCCATCGCCAAAAGATTCGGCAGATCTCCAAGAGGACAGCGATGGTTGACAAGGCCAGGGCTCGCATGGGCATAGGGATTGAGGCTGGAATCGACAGTGTGGCCTGTTCTCCGCTGCCTGGCATTCCGGGACTGGAATCCGGAGACACGTCTCTCTCATAGCAAAAGAGCGCTCTGACAAACCTCACCGCTCTCGTCGCTCTTCCTTCACCTGCCCCCCACCCTGAGACTTCTGTTCAACAGGCTTGTCCATCTTGTGTGCAGCTCGCTCGGTCATGCACTGGCTGCTCTCGCAACCTTTTGATCGTGCCTGCTGCCTCTCCAAACAAGACTTCTTATCCTCTTCACTGATGGCGCCCTCAAGACACTGCTTCAGAAGGTGCTTCGCCTCATCCAGACAGTCTTCACATAGATGCTGAGCAGACAGAGGAGCACTTACAAGGCACAGAAACAAGAACAGTGCAACGATAATTCGTACGTTCATTTCAACCCCTCACAATAGGCTTGCAGGAATGTTCGCCACACGAACGAACCGAAACGAGAAGGCCCTCAGCCTGCCATTTCATACTTCCTGCTAAACGTTCCGGCTACATCCTAGTCTTGATATCATCCGGCGTCGACTTCTGATGCCATTGGTCCGCCCACTTCATCAGCTCATCTTTCTTATCCCCATACCGCTCCTGAGCTTTGCCGGCGAACTTCTCGTAATTCCCTTCGATCTCCGTCAAATCGTCGTCAGTAAATTTCCCATACTGCTGTTTCAATTCACCCTTGAACTGTTTCCATTTCCCCTTGAGTTGATCTGCGTTCATGATGACTCCCTCCTGCGTGAAAGTGTGTCCTTCCGGGCCAGTGCCCCCTCATCGTGTGCAGGCAAACTTTGGCATGAACCCAATGGCGAGATCTGGTCAAAATTGCTCAATGTGCTCGCCGACAGCTACCGTGAGCGTCCCTATGAGGATGAACCGACCTAGAATAGTTACGGTCTCGCATCGGCATGATCTGTCCCTCCTCTCACGATTACGGTATGCCGTGCGGGTGGTGGAGGGTACTGGTTTTCATCCCCCGAACGTCTTCTGGCCGCGAGCGCTAGGCATCACATGTCAGTTATGCTACAAATCTGCCGAAGAGGAGTCGGGTTGCCCGAAGACAATACACATGACGAATGGGCAGCGTTTAAGATCCCGCATGCAATTCACCCTGGTGGGGGTATTCTGCAGTCTGGCCGTGACTGGCTGTCTCTCGCCCATCACGCTGAATCGTGCAGTGACGGCCTATGATGATGCTGTCACGGATGCCACCTCCAAGCAGCTGCTCATCAACATCGCCCGCGCTCATCAGCATCAACCGATTCACTTCACCGGCGTATCGAATATCGCCGCGACGTTCGATTTCAGTATCAGCGCCGGCGCCACTCCGGCACTCACGGGAGAGGCAAGCAAAACACTGCTGCCGATCTTCGGCGGCAGCGTGGCGGAGAACCCCACCTTCAGTATCGTGCCGATCGAAGGGGAAGAGTTCACGAAGCGGCTCTTGACCCCTTTCCAGGAATCCAAGTTCATCCTCCTCCTCAGACAGCGGTACGACATCGATATGATCCTCAGGATGATGGCCCAGGAACTGCGGATCAAGCAGAATGGCCAGCAGATCTCCTACCTGAATTCACCGGCCGATCGGCAGGGCTACGAGATGTTCCGTCGCGTGGTGACGCACATCTCGGCTATTCAGGACGCGAACCAGCTCCATGCCGAACCACTCGTCTACAATCGGACCTGGACGATTCCCGCCAACGCCGTCACAGCCGAAGGCTTCCAGGCGTTACAGAACGAGTATTTTGTGACCTACAGTCAGAAAGACAACACCTACACCCTACGAAAACAAATCACGGGACGAACCCTCATCACCAACTATGACCCCGACGCGCTCTCACCCGAGGAACGGGCCCGGTTGATTGACGATATGGAGGAAGGGCACCTCAACGATGTCTACTTCGACATCCGCCCGGGACACGTCGGAGGCGAATACCCCCTCAAGGGAGACTTTCGGCTGCGGAGCTTCAATGCTATTCTCACCTTTCTGGGTCGATCGTTGGGACAAGACCCTGAATACCACGTCGAGAGTGATCCGCGGACGCCAACATTCTACGACAATCCCGACCACACAATGGAACTCCTGCTGTCGGATAGAGCTCCCTCAGGAGTCGACCTCTCGATTAAGCTCCACGGAAAACATTACGCGGTGAACACCACGGGGCCGCTGGCCCACTGGAACCGTGAGGCCTTCCAATTGCTGTATTTCTTGTTCCAGATGACTGTCAGCGAAGTGCCTCGCGTCGGAGTTCCCAGCATCACGATTGCGAAGTGATGGGGTCACTGGTGGGATCTGATCCAGCTGGTCTTTCCGTTCGTTGTATTCGACGAACGAGCGAGCAAGAACGACCCGCGCAACAGATAGCTCGCCTCTGAATCGCCCTCCCCTCATACAAATCTTCCACAACATTGCCATCGTTATTAGCGGCACGACGACGGTATGGACCAGGCCCACCCTTGGAACGTACAATGCGCCGTTTCTTCTCTCCCAGTAGAGGCATGATGACAATTCCGCAGAAAACCGAAGACATATCTCGGTCTCCAGGTCACCGCCCAAGCGGAAATGAGGCGCATGATCCTGTTCAACTACTTAAATCGGCGCGTGCTGATACCGATACCGTCCTGAAGGGACTTGTCTCGCAGCTCAGCGGGCTGAGTACGGCAGAAGCCAATTCTCGCTTGAAGCAGTTCGGGACGAACGAGATTGCCAGAGAGAAGCATCAATCTGCGCTGATGCGGCTCTTGGGCAACATCAAGAATCCATTGGTCCTTCTGCTCATCGCGCTGGGTGTACTTTCTTTTCTCACCGGTGACCAGCGGGCAACGGTGGTTATTTTCCTGATGGTGGTGCTGGGTGTCGTGTTGCGTTTCTTCCAGGAGATGCGGGCCGATCACGCGGCTGAGAAGCTCCAAGCGATGGTCAGCAACACCGCGACCTTGGTGCGCGGCGGCAAGGAAGAAGAAGTCTCGCTCAAGATGTTAGTGCCTGGCGATATCATCCAACTGGCCGCCGGCGATATGGTGCCGGCTGATGTGCGGCTGCTGTCCGCCAAAGACCTGTTCGTAAATCAAGCGGCCCTCACCGGCGAAGCCCTCCCGGTGGAGAAGAAGACCGCCCCGGCATCGGCAAACATTCAAAACCCGCTGGACCTTCCCAACATCTGCTTCTTAGGCTCCAACGTGGAGAGCGGAGCCGCGACCGCCGTGGTCATCCATACCGGGGACCGGACCTACTTTGGCTCGCTGGCCGCCAGTATTGTCGGAGAGCGCCAGTTGACCAGCTTCGACAAGGGCATCAACAAGTTCACCTGGCTGATGATCTACTTTATCGCCGTGATGGTTCCGGCTGTGTTCCTCATCAACGGACTGAGCAAACACAACTGGCTGGACGCGTTCCTGTTTGCCATGGCCGTGGCCGTCGGGCTGACCCCCGAGATGCTGCCGATGATCGTGACCGTAAACCTGTCCAAAGGCGCCCTCGCCATGGCCCGCAAGAAAGTGATCGTCAAACGCCTGAACGCCATTCAGAACTTCGGAGCGATGGACGTGCTGTGCACCGACAAGACCGGCACCCTCACCCAGGGCAAGATCGTGCTCGAAAAGCACCTAGACGCGCACGGCGATCCCAGCGAAAAAGTGCTGCATTACGGCTACCTAAACAGCTACCACCATACCGGGCTGAAGAACCTCCTCGATGAGGCGATCCTCGCCCATGAGGAGCTTGAGGAACGCCTGAAAGCCAAAGAGAAGTACCGCAAGATCGATGAAATCCCGTTCGACTTCGTGCGGCGCCGGATGTCAGTGGTGGTGGAAGATACAACCGGGTTGAACACGCTGATCTGCAAGGGCGCGGTAGATGAAGTGCTCGGACTCTGTACCCGAGTGGAAGTCCAAGGGGAGATCATCGAAGTACTGCCCGAGCACGATGCGAAACGCCGGCAGATTGCAGACGACCTGAATGGTCAGGGCTTCCGGGTCATCGCCCTGGCGTATAAGACCATGCCGAATGCCCCGGATGAACCAGTCTATTCGGTCAAGGATGAATCCGACCTGATCCTACTGGGTTTCCTCGCCTTCCTCGATCCGCCCAAGGACACCGCGATGGAAGCCTTGAAGCAACTTCGCAGCTTGAACGTGGACGTCAAGGTTCTGACCGGCGACAACGAGATCATCACCGCCCACATCTGCAAGGAAGTCGGCATGCCGGTGGAACATCTCTTACTCGGCTCTCAAATCGAGGCGATGAGCGAGACGGAACTGGCCGAAGCCGCCAGCGCCACCAGCGTCTTTGCCAGGCTGGTCCCGGCTCATAAGGAACGCATCATCCGTGCGCTCCAGAGCAAGGGCCACGTCTTGGGGTTCCTCGGCGATGGCATCAACGACGCCCCGGCCTTGAAGGCCGCCGATGTGGGCATCTCGGTGGACAGCGCCGTGGACATTGCCAAAGAGTCATCCGATATCATCCTGCTGGAAAACAGTCTACTGGTGCTGGAGCAGGGCGTGCTGGAAGGCCGGCGGGTGTTCGGCAACATCGTCAAATACATCAAAATGGCGGCCAGTTCGAACTTCGGCAACATGTTCAGTGTCGTGGGGGCCAGCGCGTTCCTGCCGTTCCTCCCCATGCTGCCGATCCAGGTGCTGGTCAACAACCTCCTGTACGACTTCTCGCAGACCACTATCCCCACCGACGAGGTGGATGCGGAATGGCTGACCAAGCCGCGCCAGTGGACGATCGACAAGATCCTGCGTTTCATTCTGTTTATCGGGCCGATCAGCTCGATCTTCGATTACCTGACGTTCTTCCTGATGCTCTACGTGTTCAACTGCTGGGAAAACCCGGCCCTGTTCCACACGGGCTGGTTTGTGGAATCGCTCTTCACCCAAACCTTGATCATCCATGTCATTCGCACCAACAAGATCCCGTTCATCCAAAGCCGGGCCAGTTGGCCGCTCATCATGACTTCCATAATCATCGTCGTAGTCGGCGCCTGGCTGACGATTTCGCCTTTGGCGAACACGCTCGGATTTGTCTCGCTCCCGCCGCGGTACTGGCTGTTTCTGGCCCTTATGCTGCTCGGCTATGCGATGCTGACACAGGTGGTGAAGGCTTGGTTTATTCGCCGATTTGGCGAATGATGATAGATAGGCAGATGGACTGTGATCCATCTCGTTTCCTTGTTGGCCTGGTTGGTGTGACCAGCACCTATGGATCATCAAAGACCAACCAGCCGATCCCCTGCGCTCATACCATCAGCTCTAGCAGGCTGCGAAAAAACTCATTCGGACCTCTATAGCCGTCACGGATACCGAGGTTTGAGACGACGCTGAACAGCTCTGCAGGATGCGCAAAAAGGCTGCCAGCAAGGCCGCAGCGAGCGAAGAGGCGACGCGTACTCGGTGCCGTACGTGGAGCCTCTGAGTGATGCGAGAACGCCGCTGGCGGTCTTTTTCCGCATCCTGCTAGACCAGCGGCTCCTTGTTCGTGGTATAGCTATTCCCTCAGACGGTACGTTCATACCCACAATGCACTGCGGACTCAATCCAAACTGAGGAACCTATGACCAGTCAGCGCTCAGATCTCAAAGGCATCGCCCGTCGCGCCATGGTTGAACGCGGTCTTTTGCCGGACTTTTCTGCTGCGGCGATGGCCGAGCTGGCTCACATTCAACGCGCCGCCATGGACCAGCAGCCATCCCTGCGTGATCTGACAAACCTGCTCTGGGCCTCGATCGATAACGACGATTCGCGCGACCTCGACCAACTCACCGTCGCCGAGCTGCAGCCGGACCGGTCCGTAAAAATCCTGGTTGCGATTGCCGACGTGGACGCGCTGGTCACAAAAGATTCCGCTCTGGACGCACATGCCCGGCATAACACGACGTCGGTCTATACGTCCGGCGACCTGTTCCCCATGCTGCCCGAACAACTCTCGACTGACCTGACGTCACTGGGGGAAGGGCAGGACCGCCTCGCCGTTGTCGTGGAAATGATGATCGCGGAGGATGGCGCAGTGTTGAGATCAACCCTCTTTCGGGCACTGGTGCGTAACCACGCAAAGCTCGCGTATAACAGCGTGGCAGCGTGGCTCGTGGGAACGGGACCTGCCCCGGAACGGATTGCGGCCGTCTCCGGCCTCGAAGCGCAACTCCGCCTCCAAGACCAGGTCGCGCAACGGCTCAAGGCGAGACGACACCAGCAGGGAGCCCTGAGTCTCGAAACGCTCGAGCCGCGCGCCGTCTTTGATGGCGAGGTGCTGACCGCGCTCAGGGTTGAGCAGAAGAATCGGGCGAAGGAACTGATTGAAGACTTTATGATCGCGGCGAATCAGGCGACCGCCTCGTATCTCAAGGGGAACGGTGTGCCTTCCTTTCGACGCATCCTCCGATCACCCGAGCGTTGGCAGCGGATCGTCGAGGTGGCCGCGCGCTGGGGCGAACCCCTGCCGGGAGAGCCCGACGCACAGGCACTCGAAACCTTCCTCGTGAAGCGGCGGCAGGCCGACCCTCTCAGATTTCCTGATCTGTCTCTGGCGATTGTGAAGCTCATCGGCCGGGGTGAATATGTGCTGGACCACTCGACGGACAACGCGCCCGAACATTTTGGTCTGGCCGTGAAGGGGTATACCCACTCGACGGCTCCCAATCGACGTTTTCCCGATCTCATCACCCAGCGGTTGGTCAAAGCGACGTTGGCCGGCACGCCCACCCCGTATCGTCCGGACGAACTCGAGTATCTGGCCGGCCACTGTACCGAGAAAGAAGACGATGCGGAAAAAGTCGAGCGGCAGCTCCGCAAGTCCGCCGCCGCCCTGTTGCTCGAATCGCGCATCGGGCAGCGGTTCGAAGCAATTGTGACCGGCGCCTCGGACAAAGGGACGTGGGTGCGGCTCCTCGATCCGCCGGTCGAGGGCAAACTGGCCGGGATCACACGAGGTCTCGACGTTGGGGACCTGGTGAACGTGGAACTCATGAGCACGAATGTCGAACGCGGATACATTGACTTTTCCAGAGTCGGAGCCTGAAGAGAGCAGGCAAAACCGGGGGAGGCAATCTTCCCGGTCCACCCAATTTGTCGCGGAGTTCCGGCTTTCTGTTGATTTATATTAGGGGGGTACGCATGGCCACAGTGAGGGGCCATGCTAGACCTCACTCCCGTCCATGTGTATCAACTCAAGGCGTGGATTCAGGGGATCAGCCCCATGGTCTGGCGACGGCTGCTCGTCCGCAGTGACCGTACGCTGACCGACTTTCACGCTACCCTCCAGATTGCAATCGGCTGGAGCGAGACCCACCTGAACCGGTTCCACATTCATGGCAAGGATTATGGCGTGTACCATAGCGGTGGAATCAGTTTCGCCGACGATCCTGAACTCACAGTGTCACCTTCTTGTCTCCAGCGTCCTTATACGCGTCGACCTTGAATGACACGAACCAGAATGACCACGACCGCGATGACCAAGAGGGCATGAATGAATCCGCCCATGGTGTACGAGGTAACAAGACCCAGAATCCAGAGGACGACCAAGATGATGGCAATGGTTTCGAGCATGGTGCTTCTCCTTTTGCGAGACGTAGACGAATCGTAAAGCTAGAGGCCTACTGGCGCCGCACTCATCACTCTGCCGAGGACACCCGAACAGCCTCGCGAGGTGCCGGACGCCATCGGTTCTTGCGCTGCACTCCGAGGCGGAGCGCGTCAGGTCTATTCATGTCCTCATCTCCTCGTCGTCATAGAAGTGAACATTCAGTACCCTTACGGTCCGCGTCATTTGCGGCTGACAGACCCGGCCAGCTCATGTTCCGCCTTCAACCAGTCTTCCAAATCCTGGCCGTCCTGCCGGCCCCGTTGCTCATACAGTGCATAGGCGCGTTGCGCAATGTGGTGGTGATCAACCGCAGCTCGTTTGAACGCCTGTGCCATCTGACCGGTCTTCTCACCTGCCGGACTGGCGTAGGAAGTCACCTCCGTTGGTTGCGCGGTGGTTCGACTGAGAGTCGTCTCCTTCATCATGCACCTCCTTAGTAAAACCCTGTGCGCTATGGTCCGCCGACACCACCTGTGGGTAATGCTCGCCGAACGGCTGGCACCGGTGTTGTGTGGATGAAACTCTAGGACTTCTCTTTCACTGTGAGGTCATTCTTCCCCATCTTCACGCCATCTTTCCCCCAAACGCTCCCGCTACATCCTGGTCTTGATATCATCCGGCGTCGATTTCTGATGCCATTGGTCTGCCCACTTCATCAGCTCGTCTTTCTTATCCCCATACCGCTCCTGAACTTTGCCGACGAACTTCTCGTAATTTCCTTCGATCTGCGTCAAATCATCATCGGTAAATTTTCCATACTGCTGTTTCAATTCACCCTTGAACTGTTTCCATTTCCCCTTGAGTTGATCTGCGTTCATGCTGTCTTCCTCCTGTGTGAAAGTGTGTGTCCCTCCGGGCCAGTGCCCCCTCTTCGCGTGCAGGACAATTCTGGCATGAGCCCGGGAGGAGATCTGGTCAAAATTGCTCAATGTGCTCGCAGACCCATGAGCTTCCCTAAGGAGGATGAACCGAACTAGAATGAGGCATGAAGTTTCGCTGGCTCGTGAGATTGGCGAAAACGACCGTCATGAAATGGTGGGACGACAATGTGTTGCGGTTGAGCGCGGCCTTATCCTTCTACACCCTTTTTTCCCTCGCCCCACTGTTGACCATTGCCGTTGCCATTGCCGGGTTGGTGGTGGATGAGAAAGTCGTGCAGGACGAAGTGCTCGGCCAGTTCAAAGACTTGATTGGAGCGCCCGGGGCTGACGCCATTGCCAATATGCTGGAGAGCGCCAGCCAGCCAGTGCAGGGCACCATAGCCACGGTCGTCAGCCTGGTCACCTTGATCATCGTGTCGATGGGAATGTTTAGTGAACTTCAGGATGCATTAAACCTCATGTGGCGGATTACGCCACAAAAGGGTGCTGCACTGTGGGGCGCGATCAAAAGTCGATTCTTGCCCTTCATGCTCGTGATCAGCACCGGCTTTCTTCTTCTGGTGTCACTCATCCTGAGTGCCGTTCTGGCGGCCTTGAGCAAATTCATTCTTCAGGCCGTGCCAGGGCCTCAGGTGATCCTGATATTCGTGGACGTGGCTGTCTCCATGCCGGTGATCACGTTGCTCTTCGCTCTGATGTTCAAGGTACTCCCGGACGGATATATCGCCTGGATGGATGTCTGGCTCGGTGCGGTGGCAAGCGGGACGCTCTTTATGATCGGGAAGTGGGTCATCGGCCTCTATCTCGGCTCAACGGCGATGGCCTCAATGTACGGAGCCGCCTCCTCACTCATGATTATTTTGGCGTGGGTGTACTATTCCGCCTTGATTTTCTTTTTTGGCGCTGAATTGACCTGTGTCTATACCCATGAGTACGGCTCGCGTAGAACTCCTCTCAAAGTCGCCCCCTCACGCGCGTGAGTCGTATGACGGAGGGATGGCCTTCATCTTATCTTCCTTTCCTTCAGGTATCCGCCGTATCGGTCTTAGGGATGACAGGCCCTTTCGTTTGATATTCTTCTTCGTAGATGTGAATCGCCGTGAGCAGGATCGCCAATAAGATGGGACCGAGAAACACACCAATAAACCCATAGGCCGCTAGTCCTCCGACGATACTGAAAAAGAGAAAGAGCGGCGCGAGCTGCATCTCATGTCCAATGAATAAGGGTGCGAACACATTATCGACGAGCGCGACCACGAGGCTGCCCCACACGGCCATCGCGATTCCTTTCCAGATCGGTCCGGACACAAGGAGATACCCGGAAACCGGTACCCAGACCAAAGCGGTCCCGCCGAATGGCAAGAGAGAAAAGAGCGCGGTGATCGCCGCCAGCACCAAGGCAAATGGGACACCGAGAACGAAATAGGCGCCTCCTGCCAAGACGGCTTGCATGAACGAGGTTGCAAGCACCCCTTTGACAACGGCCGCCATGGCGCTGTTCAGACGATTTAATACCTTCTGTTTATGTCGCTCTTCGAGGGGAAGGAGGTAATAGAACCGCCAAAATAACCCTCTGCCGTCTTTATAAAAGAAAAACAGGGTGAAGAGCATCATGGATAAATCGATCGTCAGCGAGAAGGCATCACGAGCAAGGCCAGAGATCTGAGTCAACAAGAACGTGCCCACTGTTTTCGTCCCCTCCGCGATCGAGCCTTCGTACCCGCTTCCCGCCAGCACGAATGTCCGTAGCTGTTCCTGGATAAACTGCCCAGCTAGCGGAATCTTGCCGAGGTACTCCGGGAACTGTGTCATCCCGCCGGCCTGGATCCATTCCACGACACTCCGGTAGGCCATCGTGGTTTCCTGCACGAGCAGAACGGTCAGAGACAGGATCGGGAAGACGACGAGGAACATGGTCGCAAACGTCAATAGACCTGCCGCCAGTGTGTCTCTCCCCCGAAGAAGATGAACCAATTTCACGTACAGGCCATTGGTCATACGGGCGATGATGACGGCCCAGAGGACGGGGACAAGAAACGGCGCAAAGATCACGGCAATCTGGTAGAGCAGCACAAGGAGGACGAGGAAGAACGCCAACACAAACAGTTGATGCTGCATCATGAACGTTCCCTGCTCAATGCCGGTTTCTGAAACGTGAGATGGATGTATCCCGAATCAGCTTGAGGTCGGTAGGTTGGGACAGATCGGCAGACCCATCAAGAACTTGCATATTTCCAGGAATCAGCCGCGATCGACGGACTGTATCGCCGCCTTGATTTCGGCAAGCACCGCTAGCTGTTCGGTGGTCTCCTTCCCCTGAGAGTCAGCGAGATCCCTGCCACAGAACTCCAGCAGGGGAACCAACACGCGGCACTCATCCCGGAGATGTTGGTCGAAGGTGAAACGACGCAAGGCAGGGTTCACCATCCCGCGTGCGGTGTGTTCATATAATGGATCGGAGGTATCCAGCCGGTTGAGTTTCTCCACCTCCTGCTTCAGCGACGCCGCG
>ERZ1292630.121-Hain-H41-02um-R3-121-length-86903-cov-6_pt3 | contig 73301 bp, 26 predicted proteins | sample MGYA00564408_ERZ1292630 | MGnify/ENA primary metagenome ERZ1292630 (study PRJEB36523, sample SAMEA6512641) | groundwater metagenome | collected 2019-01-08 | study: AquaDiva: Metagenomics assemblies of 32 groundwater samples
CCGGGGGTGGTGCGCCGTAGCCAGCCGGGGGCGGTGCGCCGTAGCCAGCCGGGGGCGGTGCGCCGTAACCAGCCGGGGGTGCTCCGTACGCTGGTTGGCCGGGCGGGGGTGCGCCGTACGCTGGTTGGCCGTAACCGGGCTGACCCGGCGGTGGTGCGCCGTAAGCGGGTTGGGGTGCGCCGTAGCCTGGCTGAGTCATTCCGCTGAAAGAAGAGTGGCACGAGGTCTTGGCTGATATCAATATGAGGAGAGAGACATTGGATGGTTTCACAGATGGAAAGATGATTGACGGATGTGGCGGCAGTCGTGAAATGGACGACGGTGAGGGAAGAGGCGACCGGAGAGCGGCACACGTTGAATGACAATCCGTTGTGAGTGTAGAGGCGAAAGAGGATTGGTAAAGGGTGGAGGAGAAGGCCTCGCACGCAAGGAGAGAAGGGGGAACACACGGAAGGACAGAGAGAGGGGCAGAGGAACATGTTGGGGTGTTTTTGTTTCTTCCCTTCTCCATCGTCCCACTCCCTTTCCTTCAACCTGACGCAGTTGGCTACATGCCGAGATGATGCTCGTGCGACGGTGTGCCTCCACGAGACACGGGCTTGGTGGGTCCCGCCTCCCTCACGGGACGGACGTAGCGATGCAGCAAAGGATCAAACCGCAGGGTCCCTGCTTTGGTCCACGACACCAATCGGCCGCTGGACGGCAGAATGTAGAATCCAGCGAGGGGTGTGCCGGCCGAGTGCACGCGACGAATGACACAGCGCGAGACGAGGTCGGCGAGCTGGTAGAGGCCGTCACGGTATCCAATCGCGAGGAGGCGGCCATGGGCATCTGCTCGAAGCGTCGAGACGGCAGGGAAGTAGTGGCCCGATGAAATGGCCGCTTCGACCGATAGCTTGTGTAGGCAGCGCGACGGCGGGGCTTGCTTGCCAGGGCCCGCCGCTCGCTGCTGGCGGATGTCTAACACGGAGCCGTCGTAGCGTACAATGTACTCGACGAGGCCGGTCGCCTCGCCAATGAGATGGGCGCTGCTGTCCTCTAATCCCACGGCGAACTTCACGCCAGAGGATTGCACTCGGCACGACGCGACCACGTCGAACTCGAAACGGTGGACGTGGTGCACGGTCAGCGCTCCTTGGCCGCTGCCGCCGGAGAGGCCCCCTTTCGAGCTTTGCTGTGCGGAAAAGGCCAAAGGCAGGTAGGTCGCCTCCCGGACGCTGCGGTTCGTGGAGTCGGCGTTGAGGATCATGTTGCACCCTATCGGGTTGCACTCTGGATTCACCCAGGCGTGAAAGGGGAGCGGGCAGAGGGTGGTGGCATCCAGCTCGACCGCGAAGTTTGGAATGACGGCTTCGAAGAGCGTTCGTATTGGGACGAGGGCCTTTGTTCCGTTGGACAAACTGCCATGGTAAGAGATGATTTCGCCGCTCCGCAGCTGGGCGATGACGACGAACGTTTCCTCGGGGGCAGTGCTTCCTGGGGCCGGTTGTCGCTTACGGTGGTCCGGTTTGAATCCGACCGTGGCTGCGGTTCCACTGGAACCACCCCCGCTTGGCACGTCGGGTGCGATGTCGGTCATCAACACGATGAAGCAAGGGTACGTTGCCGTTTGAACTGCCCAGGCGGCCTCATTGGGGCCTCCGATCGGAGCGCGCGTGTCGATGTCATACACGACGATCGCGCCTTGCTTCGAATACGTCGGGTGCCGGCGCTGCAGGCCGACCGCGATGACCCCGTTCACGGCATCGGAGGAACACGTGACGGCCTGGGAGCCGGGACCGCCGCCGCCAACGCTGGAGACATCGATGGGACCGTCGAGGGTGAAGAAAAGTTCCATCCCGGCGGCACCGGCATCGTGGTGGCCGAAGGAACCACCGCAGCTGTACACCCGGCAGGCACCGTCGTAGCCTCCGGTGATCAGTTTGGCCCCCTCGGCATCGTAGCGTAGGGTCGTAATGCGGCCATCATGGGGGATCAGGCCACCGTCCGGCTTGCTCTTGGAGAAGGTGGGCCGCAGCTCCATCGAGGCGGCGTCGAAGAGGGTGAACTCGGCGTCGTTCGCCGTCAAAAGTAGCTGCGGAATCGGCGCGGGACGCGACGGACTGCTGCTGCCGCCAGCGGTTGCCACCGCCGTTGAGGGGTGAGCCACCACGCTCGACGCACGACGGAACTGTCCTGCCGAGGTCTCCACCATCGGCCCCCCCGCGCTCACCGACACCTCGCTGGGCGACTGTTGGGCGATGAATTCGTTCGAGGGAAACGCAACGATCATGTCGCCTCCGCCGTATTGGCTGGTCGTGCCACAACGGTACGACTTGCTGTCGCGGTCTAAGTCGCAGTCGAGAATGCAAAGGCTGCCGTCGCGTGCGCCTGTGATGATGCGCTCCCAGGTGCCGTGCTGGCTCCGGTCGATGACGACCCCCGCGACGGAGGCCAAGTGGGGATGGAAACTGGCGGCCACGAAGACGTTGCCTGTGCCGTCCTGGCCGAAGGAGGCCATGCCCTCCGCCGTGCTCATGCCGCCGTAGTTGAGAACGACTAACTGACCGCTGTCGCAGCCGACGATGAGGGCCTTCCGGGTGGGATCGCACGATAACGTGCGGAGCCCGCCTTCCGCGACGTGGAAGCGTTGCGTCTTGTAGGTCTCGGTGTGGTAAAACACGACGCAGGGGTCGGCGCTCGAGCACGACATGACGAAGGCTTCATCCCAGCACACGTCAGAAACGGACGCCTTGTGACTGCGGTTGCTCCACATTTGAATGAGGGTGTGCGCCGCGGACTGTGACGATGATTGTGACAAGGACGATGCGGAACCTGAGGCCGTCGTCGCGACGTCCGGAGCGGATACGCGGAATGCCTTCACGTGACCTCCGAGGCACGCCGTGATGATGACGCCGTGGGTGTCGCAGGTGCCGTTGGCCGCCGCGCCTCCGGCTTTGGAGGCGGTGGTGGAATTCACTCCACCCTCGGCGTCGGCACTCACGAGGGGCGGCGCGAAGACGGTGTGCCACTTCATAAAGGTGATGTGCGATGTGTGAGAATCGGAGGTAGCCAGTACCTCTCCGCGGGAGAGGTCCATCCAGCGCAGATACCCATCCGATGTGCCCGTGCACGCGAACGACAGTCGCGGGGTCACCACCATTTGGGTCACGACGCCCTTCGCGGCGAACTGCTGAATGGGAGCGATGGTCGCAAGGGGCTGACGATGGGTGTCCCAGCGACAAATGGTCTTATCCGCGCTCGCGGATACTAAAGAGAACTCGTTGCTTTCATCGACGGCCAGGCAGGTCACGTTATCGCTGTGCCCCTCAAGACAGTGCCGCAATGCCATCGTGACGATGTCCCACATGTAGATGACGGTGCCGTCGCTGGGGGCGCCGTGGCCGCCCGCTTGCCGGGACACGATCGTGTAGATCACCGTATTGGCCACCGTGATCGACTGCACCGTCGCGCCGTTCCAGTGAGTGCCCATCTTCACGTGCTCGAACGTCTCGGCATTCCACACATGAATGTTGCCGAGCACATGGCCCGTGCAGACGAAGGTGTCGGCGCGCAGCCGGCCGCGATCGCCGGCGACGCCGTCTAATGTGGCCTTGAGTCGCTTGATCGCCTTGACGGCGTGCACCGCGCTTTTGAATGTTTGCACCGCGTTGAAATGCGGGTCGTTGCGTCGGCTGTTGTAAAAGGGAACCATGGCGCTCAGGGACACCACGGGGTGGGCCGTGAACGCCACGGCGACGTTGACGTTGGTAAGCGACAAGGACCGATCCTCTTCCTGTTCCACGGGCGCGACGAGACTCGGTCGGTGCGCCGCGCCACCGGCAGCCGGCGGCGGCATGGAACCGATGGACGGGCGATGCGACGTGGATGCTGACGGCGCGGGGCCGCTGCTCGGGGCGGTGCGACGCGACGCGACGCTGGAGTAGTGCGAGTCGGAGACCGAACCAAGCTGGGACATGCGATAAGCGAATAAATTTGCGGACAGAACGCGAGGGAAAAAAAGGATGGAGGGCAGAGATGGATAGGCTGGATAGGGCACCTGTTCCTTCAAGAGACGCGCGCACACAGTGGCATCATTCATCTCGCTCACAAGAGTGGGAGTGGTTGACGGGACGGAGTGGGAAAGGGGGGGATCATGACAACCGATGGAGAAGGGGGGAGCAACGAAAAATGGCAAAGCCATGTCGTGTTTCATCCCTGGGCAAAATCACAATTTTGCGGAAACGAAAAATCGGCGCATTTGAATAGTTTGTGGCGAAAACACACCTCCCGGCGGCGGTGGGGCCATCCGTCCACTACCAAACCTTGCCTCGCCTACCTGCCAGGCGGCGGTGGGTCCTTCGACAACCTCGCGGCCGCGTCGGCGAGCTTCCTCCGGACCTCGGTGCTGGTCTCCTTCGCTTTTTCACTCAACCGACTTCCGTACTCCCTCACTGCGGTTGCCGCCTCGGACGGCGGCGAGCAAGTCGTGGGGGTTCCGATCGCGCGCTCCTGAATGCGTTGAACCAGGCGATGAGACGATGCGGCGACGGCATGGCGCTTGGCCTCGACCCATTGCGGCACACCACTTTGCTCTCGTGCGTCGCGCAGGCGTCTCCTGACGGTGGTCCACCACTGCTGTTGTCGTTCGATCATCCCGTGGAAGGGCAGGCGGTCGGCTAGGGACGACAGTGTCTTTTTCACCTCGGAGAAGGAGTCGCTCGCTGACAGCACTGGCTGCAGGACACGACTCAGAACGTAGAGCACGACGGCGGCAATCATCATTTTGAACAGCAGCACGCAAAGCGTCAGCAACGATGAAACTGTCTGGACGGCGTTAGCGACTCGACCCGCAGTGGACGTCATCGGGATTTGTTGCTCCAATTTCGACCGCGTGGCGCGGCGAAACAATCGTCCGGCAACGCTGCCGACAGAAACAAACGCCACTGTGGAGATCAGTCGTGTCGCCGCGGCCGTCCCCGCCGCACTCGACTCCAGCCATGGGCCCATCGCGCTCGAACGCCTCGTCCATCCTGCTGACCTGTCGCGGCGAATCCCGGGAACAGCCACCGCCACCGCCGATGCCACGGCTCCCACCTCGCGACGAAGGGTCAATCGACGCATCGTGACGACGTTGTCAATGTCCACGTGCGCTGAGAGAAAATGCAACTCTCTGTCACTATGTGGTCTGGATTCAACTCAACATCGCATCGTGACGAAATCCCGAAGAAGTGAGGGGGTTTGGCGGCACAAAACAATCGTGAGTGGCCTAGAGAGGTACGGACTGGGAGAAGAATGGGGGGCTTCTAATCGAGAGCAGAGTCTCCGGCCTCGTTGAGGTTAGCTTTGGAGCGCAACCAGCGGTCGATGTAGCCCGCGTACTGCAGATACATCACAAGCAACAGGACGCCGCCCAATAAGCCGGCGAAGACGTACAGCCACGTGCGGTCGTCCTGCAAAACAACTGCCGCGCTGGTGCAAACGGAGGCAATGCTCTCGTCAGCGCACGCCGACAATCCTTGACAGAGCGTGCGGATCGTCGTTTTCGCCGCGTCATTGTCGGCACAAAGGTACCCCCACGTTGAGAAGACGTAAACGCTTTGGCACTGACAGACGGGAAATTCACCGTTTGTCACGCACGCTTTGCCGCGGGCGACAGCGTCGTTGAACTGTGTGAGGTCGCAAACGCGATCGTCATCCGCGAAGTAGACGTCGAAAAGGTCGAGCGCCTGGGCGTCGCACCTGGGTCGAAGCGCCACGAATTCGCTTGCCAACTGCGCGCTCGTTTTGAGGTTCGTGGACGTTGCGAGCGGCTCGCCGAAGGTTAATCGCACTTTGGTCCCGGAAAACGACTGCAACGTTGCGGGGTCGACTCGCGTCACGGCGCTTGCGTCGGCGGACTTGAACGTGACTCGGTCGTTCTCGATGCCCATTAACTTTGCGACGTTGCCCGTGACGGTGGCCAGGTTCCGGCGAAAGGTGTCGACGTTCGTGGTAAGTTCCGCTACGACCGTCGGCGCGGCAAGGTTCGCTGCGCACGTTCCAAGCTGCTGTTGCTCCGCCTCGATGGTGATCGGGCCAATGGTGAGGGTTCGCCCCAAGAGCAGCGGATTGGAGGAGCTGCTGACAGTGAACTTGAAGAATATCGGCGCCCCTCTGGGGTACCCGGGCCGCCAGTTGGACACCCGGACAGTGAAATTGGCGCACGCGCAGGCGGTGCCGCTGTCGACGATGGCCTGTGACGGTGAAATGTTCTCCGGGATGGCCTCATCGGACGTCATGTCGAGCGTCAAGCTTTCGGTGATCGTTGTTTGCGGCTGGTGGGCCGAATCCCGCACCACAATGGACGCTCTAATGATAGCCACCGACGTGTTGCGAAACGTCATGCGCTGAAAAATGCCGGACACGTCGTTGTTGGCGTCCAGAATGCTCGAGAATGCGATTTCGTACTCCGGTATGGGCAACGTGGTGAGCGTGATCGGCCCGGATGAGACGGACTGCCCGGCGACGGCAGCTGCCGTTTGAAACGCGGTGAACGTGAGCACGGGCTGCTCGGCCGCGGTCGTGAAACGCAGAGTGGAAAACGTCGCACGACCACCCAGAACCGTTTCTCGAGCTCCATTGGGATCGAGCTGACCCGAGCTCGTCGTCGCGACGATGACCATGCTCGAGTCGCTGGGATCGAAATTGTTGAGGCTGTCGACGACTTCGACGACAATCGGCGGCAGCGCGATGTTTTGCACGGCGCTCGTGGGCTGCGTCGCGTACGACAGCAGCGACTTGGTGGCCGCAAAGCGCAGGCCGAAGTTGGGCATCGGCACGCTGGTCACCGTGACGAACCCTGTGCGGATGGGTTCGATGTCGGTGAACGGCACGCCGGTGACGGCATCGAGGGCGATGAACTGGATGCGCACTAACGACGTCGGGGCTCGCGTGAACTGCAAGCACGCGAAGACGTACTCGCCGTTGCTGTACGAACCGACGTTGGCGTCAGCGGATTGTAGGAGGAGCGTCTCGGAGCTCGGGTTGTCGCCCGTGAATGCCACGAGGCGGGGCACGTTGGCCGCCGTCGCGACGGCTTTCTCCTTCAATGGGCCGAAAATATCGTTGAGGACGACGCGAATCTCCTTCAGGGGGCTACCTACCGTGGCGAAGATGACCTGGTCGGGGCTATACACGTACGAGCTGAACGACCCGAACTGGTTTGAAAAACTGAGCGAAAACATACACGGCGCGACCGGTGCCGATGTGGTGGTCGTCGTGGTCGTGGCCGTCGCCGTGGCGCCGCTTGCGGTCGGGGATGTGATCGCAGCGGTGCTCGTTGTCCCATCGAGGCCGCCGCGCGGCGGCAAAGGCTCAGTTGAGTGACCACGTCGGCTTCGGTCTTGAGGAGGTCGTCCAACAAGAAGATCGAGTCGCTCGAGACTGTCGCCTTACCAGCACCGGAGCGTGTCGTCGAGACTACGAGGGTCATCTCACGAGTTTTCGTCGTGAACAAAACCTGCGACCACGCCGCGATGCCGTTGCGCACTCGTGCGTCGCTGGCGTCGGTTGACGCATCCGTGATCGACATACTGAGCTGAAAGTCGTTCGCCGTGCTGTCAATTTGGAAGGCGGAGTCTTTAACTTGTACCACGACGGACGGCAAAATGAAGGCGTCTACGCCACTCGTGGATGCGCCCCGCGCAGGCGCCGGCTTCACGTACCGCTTCACGCGGCTCTGCACGAAACTCGACTGCGCAAACGCGATGTATTTTGCCTTCACTGGCGTCGCCGCGACGCGCATGGCGCCGGAGTACAACTTCCTGCCGCTGATATCTAAATTTTGTTGGCTTCCCGCGGTAAAAGTAATGACCGCGCTTCGGGTGGTCAGCGAGCTAAACATGAGATCCGTGAAGGTTGCGACGCCACGGATGACGAGGGCCTCGGCGCCGAGCAGCTCGGCTTGCTCCGACGTCGCCGTGATGATCGTCCCGGTGTTGCTCGTGTCGCGCTCCATGCCGCTAGTGTACAGCTGAATCACGACCGGCGGCACGGCCACGTTGAGCACCGCCTCACCGACGCTGCCTCCGGTGGTGTCCGTCGGGCGAATCTGAGTGTTATCGTAGGAAAGAAACGTGCTTGCCACCGGATCGAAGAACATGAAGGCATTCCTCGAGTTGCTGTAGAGCGGCAGCAGTTGTCCGGTCGCCACGAAGGCGGTGAACGCGGCCTTGGTCACCGTAAAGCGGAGCGTTGGGTTCCGTGGGGCGCCGACGGGAACCGCTCCCACAGGCCGCTTGTACGTCAAGCCGGTAATCTCAATGCGGCCAGTGCGGCTTCCGAAGGATTGGGGCGACACGGTGCCTAGATCCGTGGACACCACCACGGTGGTGAGATCCGTCGAGTAGAGTTGCCCCAGCCGGTTCACGACTTCGACCCAAATCGTCGGCATGGGAACGTCCACCGGGATCGCGAGATCCATGTTGGGTAGCCGAATGAAGCCAAACGAGGCGAAGCGGACGCTAGCCGGCTGCTCGACCCCGGTGGCGAACGTGATCGGTCCCGACCGCCGAGAAATGATCGTGCCGTTCGGTGCCGCAATACGGAACACCATCGTGTACACCGTGCCCGGGACCGGCGTGCCTTGCAGCTGGACGCCGTCGAAAAGTGCTTCGCCTCGGTCGACATCGACGGAACCCCCGAATAGGAGCAAATGCGGTTCGATGGTGCAAGTGACGGTAGTACCGTCAAGCCGAAAATTCATTGGCGGCACGTCGGCTCCTTCAACTGTACTTGGCTCGAGCGGGTCGACAATGAGGAGAATTACCGGCGGCATCTTCGCCACCGGGTTGTCTCCTGCCAGACTAACGTTGGCCCCTTCCTGGGGAATGAACGACCGCTGCCCCCCGCGATGCAGCGAATCGGTGTTGGATTTGAAGCGCATGTCCACATCGTTCGCGGCCGTGCACGATTGGGCGGAGACGAGGAGGCCCGATGGCGGCGACAGCGGAGGCGAGACGAGGAGCACGAGGACGGCGACGAGGAAGAGCAAGAGGCCACCAGTTTGCTGCATATTTTGCCGATGGATGAAATTGGGGTCGGAGGAGGAATGGTATGGTATGCAGCCTCAGTTCAGCAACACGTGGGGGTGTGGCGGGAATCAACACCCATGACAAGATGCGGGGGGGATCGTTTCCCACACTGGGCGGGCTTCGTGGCGCGGAAGGGAGGGTCCACCGAGGGAAAGAAGGGAGGGGTAAACGGCGGCAGGTGTATCCGCGCGTTGAAGACGGCGAACCGTGGACCGTAGGATGGCCAACGAAAAGGGGAAGGGGGCACTAAAACTGTTGATCCGTATCCGCCGAGAACGTCAGTTTGGACTTGTTGCGGTTTAGGACTCCGGTGAACTTGAGCACCGCCAAGACGAGTCCAATGCCGCCAACGGAACCCAGGACGATCCACAGCCACGTCAGATTCACCGGACGAACAACGAGAACGCCATCGCAGAGGTTCTGAATGTCGATGGACGAGCAAGTTCGCAGCTCCTGGCACGTGCGAATGAGAGAGGTTTGGAGGGTGGCCTCTTCGGCGCAAGGCTTGGCACTCTCCACGAAGTGCTTCACATAGCAGTCGCACTCAGCCGCGTCGCCGTTGCTGCTGCAGTCGCGCGCCTTGCCCAGATTGAGCGCAAAGGCGGTCGGGTTGCAATCGTTGTCGCTTTTCGTTCCGTAGACTGCGTAGAGTCCGAGCGTCGGAGCGTCGCAGCGCGGACGGAGCGACATGAACTCGTCCGCGAGCTGAGCACTCGACTTCTGGTTGCTGGATTGCAATGCCGGGCCGTTGAAGGTGATGTACGCCTTCGTCACGGGAATGGTCTGTAGTGTTGTTGGTTCGATGCGGGACACGCCCTTGAGGTCCTTCGCATTCATGACGACACGGTCGGACTCGAGCCCCATGAGCTGCGCGATGCTGTCGACGGTGGATTTCATATCATTTTGAAACGTTCCAATCGGCGTTTTGAATTCCACCACGACGACGGGCGCCACCGCGCCGCCCGTGGTGCAACTGGCGGTGGCTCCCGTCGTCGCGGCACTACCCGCGGTGGCACCCGACGCTGACAGCACTTGAATGGGGCCAGCCATTAGAGGTTTCGACATCAACAGCGACGGGCTGCTGGATGCTAGGACAACGAAGCGAAGAAACACGGCGGCGCCGGGATTGACGCCAGCCTTGAGCGCGCCAATCGTAAACGAGAAGTTGGCGCACCCGCACGCCGTGAGGGGCGACACGAGCGCCTCCGCCGACCCCGTGAGGACAGCCTGGTCGCTTTCCACGGCGATGGAGCTGGTGTGCTGAAGTGGCGGGCCGCCGTCGAACGGCGCGGCGAGCTGGTGGGCACTGTCACGCACGAAGACGCTTGCCCGCATGGTGTCTTTGCCGAAGGCGTCGAGGGTGAAGGACTGGAACATTGTTTGAATGGCATTTTTGGAGTCGTCCCGGCCGAAGGCGAGTTCGTATTCCAGCACGGGCAGCGGCGTGAGGGTCACAGGACCCGTCGCGATCGACAGCCCGACGACGCGGCTGGATGGGCCGGACGTTACCGTGAAGGTTAGGGTGGGTAGCTCGGCGAGCGACAAGAAGCGGATCGACGGAAACACGGCTCGCCCTTTGACCACTTCCACGCGCTGCCCGTTCGGATCTAATGTTCCTTTGCTTGCTTCGACCGAGACAAAGAAGGATGCCGGAGACGATGTTCCCCCTCCCGCGCTAGTCGAGGACGACGACGACACGGCAGCGGTGGCTACGTCCGAGAGCGAGCTGTCACTGCCGACGAGTTCGACGGCAATGGGTAGCAACGCCACGTTCAACACGGCAGATGACTTCTGCCCGGGATAGTTGATCATGGACAGACGATCCGTGGAGAACCGCAACGCGTAGTTGGGCGTCGGGGTGGCGGCCACGCTCACAAAGCCACTTTGCAAGACTGGAATTCCGTCGTACCGCGACCCGGTGGCATCGACGGCGGTAAATTTGATTCGAACCAGCGACTTTGGCGTCGCTTTGAACTGCAGGCACGAAAAGATGACGGCGCCGTCTTGATAGACACCTTCGTTGGCGTTGTTGTTGGTGTCGAGCATGTCCTCGATGGTATAGTCCGCGGCGGTGTAGGCAAAGATCCTTGGCGGCTTGTTGGTCGTCGTGTCGAAGGTAAACCGTCGGCCAACCGATCCGAACGCATCGGAGAGCAACAGCCGCACTTCGCCGACGGGGTAGCTGGTAGTCGCGAAGAACAGCTGCTCCGGATCGTAGAGCACGGAAGACAGAGACGTGTAATCACCGGCGAAGGACAAGGTCAGATTGCAGCCCCGATTGACCACGCGACACGCTTCGAGGCTGCTGAAGGACGGCGCGACGTCGTCGAGGACGATGAGGCCGCTGTCTAACGGGTCACGAGCCCGGCCACTGTCCACGAAGCGCAGACGGAAGGGCTTAGCTCCCGACGAAAATCTGAATGCAGGCCGGCGGATAACGCTGAGGCCGTCTGTGACGGCGGGGAGCACGGACAGCAGCTCGGCCACGCCCGGTGGATCAATGGACGCGACCAAGGTGACACCTCCTGACAAGGAGTCGAACTGGTACGCGCTATCGAGCAGCGAAATGATGATCGGCTGCGACATGATAAAAGTCGTCGCATCGACGCCCGTGCCAGAGGGCACGCGGCGCGTGGGCGTCGACGAGGCCGACCGGAGCCACGATTCCGGGTGGAACGAGAGATGCTTCGCCTTGATCGCCGTCCTTGCGACCGAAATGGCCCCTGAAAACAAATCCTCGTTCTGTGCGCCGACGCTTTTGAATTGGTTGCCGACGCGAAATTTGATGACCGCGCTGCGTGGCGCGACATTCTTGAAGGTCAAATCCGCGAAGGTGGCGACGCCACGGTCGACAACGGCCTCGGCGCCGAGCAGCTCGCCCTGCTCTGACGTCGCGGTGATGATCGTCCCGGTGTTGCTCGAGTCGCGCTCCATGCCGCTGGTGTACAGCTGAATCACGACCGGCGGCATGGGAATGTCCAGCACGGCGGTCGCACCAACATTGTCCACCGCGAAAAAGCTGGACTCCGCGTCGAATTGCGCGATGGCGTTAGCGTCCCCGGAGAACAGCACTTGGCACTCTGACGTTGATACTTGCTGGGACCACCCACCATTCTGTGCGGTAAAGGTGAAAGTCACGTTCGGGGATGGATCGCCAGGATTGGGAACGTACGTGAGCTGCTGAATGCCGATGCTGCCCGTTTGGCTCGTGAAGGTGGTGGGGCGCACTTGACCCCGGTTGGCCACCACCGTCACGACCGTCGTTGCCGATGACTCGGGCAGGACGTAGCCGATGGCGTTGAGCACCTCCAGCCAGAAGGAGGGGATGGCAACGGGATTCGCGGAGGAGCCCGACGGGATCTTTTTTTCTGGGAAGTCCCCTCTGAGAAAGCCATACGGTGCGAACCGAAGTGACTGGGGTGTCGGGAACGCAGAGTCCGGCACGAACGTCACCGGTCCGGTTTGAAGGCGAAGTTCCGTTCCGCCGAGTTCGCCAGGCAGCGTCAAAGTGAACACGAGGACAGGTTTTTCAGTAAAATTGGATGGTGGTGCTTGAATGACTAAACTATCGAATAGCACTTCGCCGCGATCAACGTCAACAGTGTTGCCGCCCATGCGGAGGGCCGGGATGATGGAGGCCGTGACTTTCACCCCGTCCGCGCGGAAGTCTAATGGTCGATCGCTGATCGGACCGGTGCCAGTCACAAGCCGAAGAATAATTGGCGGCAGTGGTCGGTTGACCGTCACGGTCACGTTGCTCGTCAACGCTTCCGTGATGAAAGAAGGGGTTCCGAACTTCGAGCCGCGAGTCTTGAAGAACATTTCGACCTTCGCCGAACAACCTGTGTCGTCCGTTTGTGCGCCGGCAAGAGCGGGGCTGAGGAGGACCAGCAGCATCAAAACGACGGCCGGTGCCGCGCCGTCGATGGAGGCCGTCATGGAATGCACTGTGGAAGGAAGCGATAAATGATCGAGTCCCGTCGGAATCTGGTCGGTGGGGAAAAAAAGGTGCAAGAATGAAAATGGTACCTTGGTCCTCGCCGTCGCATCGCACAGCATCTTGCCCAAGGCTAATGCAGCCACCACCACAACAACATTGACTGCGGTCAATTCGTGTACGTTCGCGATACCACCGTTGTCCGGTGTACGCGGCGTACGACGACTGACACGACAGAGCGCGGATCACCACGCGCACCCTCCAAGGCACACAATGTGCCAGGGAAGGGGCGGGGGTAGAAAGCAAAGGCCAGCTTGCGAACAACAGCTGCTCACACTGTGAAACTGTGGAAACCCCCGGATCACAAACAATTCTTGTGTGAAAGAGGCGAGAGGATAACGATTAAAATGGGTTGCGGTCAACGTCGGACAATACAATCATAGGTCGTGTGGTGGCGGAGAATCAAACGAGAACAACGGGGCAGATAGCCCAGCTTCGAACTCTGCTGTGGATGCGCGCACCGCAACGGGATGGTCACGCGCGATTCTGCGAGTGCTTGTCAGCCATCTCCATGTAGTCGTTGAAGCCCACGCGACCCGCCGCCTCCTCGCCGCTGCTTCGCATCACGCCGCGGATGACGAAGCCGAGCACTACGAGAATGACGACGGAGCCGATGGGGATGGCAATGTAGAGAACGAGCCGCATCATGGGATCCTCCACGGCGCCCCCCGCGGCGGGTGCCGAGGTTGACGGGGCGGCGCGCACGCCGATGACGCCGAACTCCGTGGCGAGCGACGTCGCGTTGAGGTCGAGGAATCGGTCCGACAGCGCGCCCGCGTTGGCCGAGGTGAAACGGAACGTCACCGTTTGGTTGCCCGACGCGTCGGTCGCCACTTCGGCGGCGATGTCGTCCGGGGAGATGCCCAAGTAGGCAGCGAGCTTCGCCTTGAACGCGCTCGCGGCGGCATTGCTGCTGAACGTCACCGTGAATGTTAGGGGCGTGCCCCGAGGTGCGACCGTGGTCGTGGGCGCGGTCGTCATGCTGGTTGTCGTGGAGCCGTTGACTGCCGTCGACGACGAAGAAGGCGCGGCAATGCTCGTCGTCGTGTTGTCGCCGATGGTCGTGTTTCGTGCGGACGTGACCGCGGAAGTGGTCACTGAGGTGGTGGTCGTTGCCGACGTCGACAGCGTGGACGTCATCGATGTAGTCACCGTCGCGGTCGTCGACGCGGTCGCGGTCCTGGTGTCAGTCGCCGTCGACGACGCGGTCACGGACGCCGTGGTCGAAAGCGTGATCGATTCCGACGCCGTCTGTGTTTGGGTGATGAGCGGGGGCATCGCGATCGTCGCACCGCTCCCCGGCGTCGTAACCCAAATTTGCGTGGCCTGTGGCGCGGATTCGTTCCCCATCGGCGGCGGCATCGCGACGTCACACCAGGTGAAATTTGTGTATGCCATCACCGAGTCACCGAAGGACGTTCTCGGCATGGCGAATAGGCTGTGGAGCCACTCGCCGATGGGTGCGTCGCACGCTGCATCGCTGCCACAGTTGGGATCGATGCGCACGACAGCTGCCGGTGCGGGCATCGAGGCCGTGTTGTTTGAACTGTTTGATCCCCACTGCGTCGGCGGTGTTATGCTGATCGAAATGTTCCAGCCGAGAATCGGGCGGTACCGCGTCGAGGCAAGCGTGCCGTTGGCGAACCTCGCCAGCTGCCACCGAGTTGACATCACGGTGGCGATGGCGTACGCGCTGCTCCATTCCGCATCGCCGGTGTCCACGGTGCACGCGGCTCCCCGGTACGACGCGGCAACAGGGTCCGTCACGGCCAAGGGCCATGGCTGAGTCAGCGAGTGAAAGTCTTCACCCTCTGAAGTCGGGGGATAATACGTCACGTTGCCGCAAAACACACCTGGGTAGAGCATCGGTATCTGGGCGTCGCGGAAAATGGAGGTATCGTTGCCAGGCGCCTGGTAGCAGAGCGTCTGGTAGGATGTGTTGGCTTCGCCGTTGGGGGCAGGGGCGATCCCGGTCGTGATCAAGGACGTGCCCAGCGGCAAACCCGCGCTCATCGGCACCTCCGAGGCGGACCAGTTTACCGGCTGGGGAACGAAGCAAGCCCTGCAAACGCCAACGTACGGATCCGTCGGATTGCCCAGCTTCATCCGCGCATCCCTGAAGCCCACGCACGTGGCGAGCCCCATGTACGCCAGTAGACCGGGGGCGTTGGTCGGTAAGGTGAATAAATACGCCACGGTGATGGCGTCGTCGATGTCACTCGTGTTACGGTTCCACGAAGCGAAGCACATGTCCACCGCGGGCGCACCCGTCGCGGTGCTGGCGGAGGTGGCATAGCCGAGCCAAAATCGCTGCGCCGTGAACACGTCGACGAGGTCGTTCAGAATCGTGGCGGACCACCCACTCGGTGTGGCGCACCGCACACAGGGCGACCCGTTCGGCGCTGCCCCCGCGGCCGACGACGGCCATCCCGTCGCGTAGCCGGCGGTGATGATGAGCATCGGCGGTTGCACCACGGTGATGTTGATGGTCGGATTGACGGACACCACCGGCGGTGGGAGGATCGTCGTCGCGGTCATCGTCGCGCTGCTCGTCTCCGTGGTCGTGTTGGTCGCGGTGGGCGTGGGATCCACCGACGGAAGGCTGGGACCGGGCTGCGCCCTCGCAATGCCGTCGAGTGCTATGGTCGCGCTGGCCAACAGCAGCAGCACAGTCGTCGGGCAACGACGATGTTGCTCACCGATGAGCATATTCCGTGAGCAATGGGTGTACTGCAAAAAAAAAACTTTTCGTGCCGTGGGGTAGGAACGGGGGGTTGGGGAAAAGAGTCATCGGCTCATTGCATGACGGGGCCCTTCGAGACCTCCGCTCTGATGTTGACGGTAACATGGCTCCTCAATTCGTTTGAGACGTGCATGTGGAATTCGACGACAGCCTGGCGGAAATCAATGCGGCTCGCGTGCGGTATACTTTTTTTTCCGCCTCGGACATCGCTGCCCACCGCATTCGCGCTGCAGCGGGTTGGGCGAGACTTCCATCGCCACGAGCCCGACACTCCGAAAGAAAATAATTGAACATGGAAACTCGTCGTGGCTTTGCGCTGACCGGCTGCATGGCTTGCACCTCGACGTCGTCTACGGCTCCCCAAACGTCGGTTCGAAGCGAATCCGAAGGTGAAATAGAGAGGTGCATAGCCGGTGCCCGAAGATCGCCCGACGCGGCGGGAGCGGTCAGTGGTACGCCGGCTAGGGGAGCGGTGGAGAAGTACTGATCGGGGCGGACGTTAAGGTGGCAGCGCGTGGACGCCCTCAAGCAGCCGCAGAAGGCCTGCAACAGCGCGTCCTCGGTGGACAGAGCAGCGCCGTCGGACGTGCGGCGGGGCCGGCGGGCGCGTTGTAGCCCTTTTCGGGCGCGAAGCGCACCCGCGAATGTTTCCGCTTTTGTGTACATGTTCACATCCACCTGCTCGCAGTCGGATAGGGTCACCGCGTGCGGCATCGGCGCCGGAAACGTGTCACTTGCTTCGAGAGGGTCATCGGTGGCGCCGCCCCTAATCGACCGCCATCGTTTCCTTCCTTTGCACGGAGTGGACACCACCGACGGCATGAGCGGCACGAAGAATGCCGCCGGCCCTTCGAGGGGAGGAGGCGCCCGTCCTGCGACTCCCTCCGCTTCGACAACGCTTTCCCGCACAGCGGGGGAGAGAGTCGGAGTCACCTCGAGAACCGTCCTGTCTGTGGGGAAGACACGCATCGCCAGTTCAGTATTGGCGGCGGCGGTCGTGGCCCGAATTGTCGCCGCGCGGACAGCGCGGGCGTCTCCCGCACACACCTTGCAAGTCATGGCCAGCATCGACCCCTGAGGCAGCACGCGGCTGAGGTCGACGGTGCCCGTCCCGTCCACCTCGCATAGGGCGTCGCCAATGACGATGGTGGACGTTCGTGGCATATCACACCCCTCCCCCCCGCAAACGATGGTATGGACAAGAAAGGAGTCTGTGTGGGTGGGCCACACGTGCCGACCGCGGTAACGCAACGGAAGGAAGGGGGCTGGGAGGGAAGGGAGCGGAGAGGAAATTGAAGAAATCTACGACTTTCACGACCACAACATCTGCTCTAGGACGATTTCGCCGCCGTCGTCGTCGGCTTGAGGTCTACGGTGGGCGGCGACGGCGCCGTCGAAGGGGAAGCGGTCGTTATGGTCACCGCGCGTTGGGCCCCTCCGTCATCATTGCGACGCCGTCGACCCGCCAAGGCGACCGGCGCCGGCGGCAACGCGAATGGCAGGGGGTACGCCTCTCGCAGCAGCCGCGATGCGTCGACCGAGCTTGCCGAGTCGTCGAACGACTTCAGCACAAACTGCAAAAAGGCCGACGAGTTATCGTCGACGGCCGCACCGTACGTCCGGAGGAAGTGGGCCCCGATCGCCGATTGCAGCAGCGGCGACTCCGCCGTGCCCATCATCACTTTCGGGACGATGCCGCAACACGCGATGGCAGTCCCTTTTCCCGATGGCGGGGGTGCGGATGTTCCGCCTTCCTTCTTCGGCATCCCGGCCAAGTAGGCCTTGCTCTCCACGAAGGAAATGACGGCGGTGAGCTGATGCTCATCTTCGCTCGTGAGTCGATCGCTACAAGGCGGAAAGACGAGCAAGATGGCATCGCATGAGCTCGTGCGGAGCACGGAGGGGAGGTGGTCCTTGGGACCGGTCACGACCGTCACGACGCTGGACTGACCGGTGGACGCCGAGGCCAATGAGCTGCCCAAATCACGGCAGGCGTGAATGGCCGCGGCGGAGCTCGCGGAGAGCCTGTGAATGAGCACACGATAGTGTCGCTTGGGCCCCGTGGCGCCAGCGGCCGTTTCCTTCGCGTGGTTCGAAAGGAGGGCCTGAGCCGACGCGGACACCGTGGAGCTGAAGCGGCGGCCCTCCTTCACGCGAGCCACGCGGCTCACCAGGACCGAGGAATTGCGCCTGCCCGGGGTCGCAGTTGGCGTGGCGGAGCCACTCTGCGATGCGGCTGACATTCCGGAGGTGGAGCTGCGCGTATGCGCCGACGATGGGGCCTGCGGACCGGCATCGTCATCCTCGGCGAAGGCGGTGAACGTCGTGAGGCGTGTTCGGAGGCCACCGGCGAACCCGTCCGCAGCGTTTGCACTTGCGGTGGCTCCCGTGCCGTACGCCAAACCGCACCCCGCGTTGAGCGCACGGCTATTCTGCACAACCTCATCGTCCACTCCGCGGAGGGTGGACAGCGACGACGTCACGTCCGACTCCGCTCGCTGCACCGCCGACTGCCACTGCGCCGATGTCCGCTTGAACTCCTTGGCTCGAGCGGGGGCGAGGTGCTTTTGAAACGCTGGGGAAAATTGGTTGCGGATGGCGTTGTTCATCATGAGGCATTTGGAATCGATGGACACGTCCGCGGCGCCCCGCTCGTTGGGCGACGAGAATCGGTTGCTGTCGAGGGTGCAATGGGCCTCGGCCTCGATGGTAATGGCCAAGGTGAGGTGGTCGAAGATATCATTCTGCCGCAGAGTGCCACGGGCGCCCTTCTCGAGTAGCACCCCGGTCGTGCAATCGAAGATATTTGTGGCTTCGACGCAAGGCGTGTCCTCCAAGGTCACCACGCGAAGGCCGGTTTTGCAGTTTGAGATGGTGTTACCGGAAAAGTGGCCAGCGGACTGGATCAAGCAGCCATCCGTGGCACAGTTGACAATCGTGTTTTGCAGGACGCCCGGCCGACCCGGCGTGGCCGCGATGAGGCCCACCGGGCAGTCCATGATCGCCGTGCGCGCTAACGTCCCACCTTGGAGGGTCGCGCCGCAGTCGCTGAGGCCTGAAATTCGGCATCGTGACACGAAGGTGACCGACGTCGCGTTTGACGCAATGCCAATGCTGCAGGAGAGCACCACGAGCGCATCACAGCACCCGCGGCTCTGATCGAAGCAGCGGACCGCGATCGGGTGCTCCCGCACGAAGCAGCGCGACACGAGCGCGTTACTACCGGCGTGCAATTCGATGGCGGCCGTTGAGGCGCTTTTCCGTGTGCCTCCCGGGGGTTCGAGGTCCTCACTCGACGGTGAGCGGCCCGCCGAGGCCGCGTCCGCGTGAATGAAGATGCATTCGTGGACGACACCCTCGGCTCCCGACACCGCCCTCGTGGTGCCGAGAAAGATCGACTTCGTGACGAAGACACGGCCCTCATGGCCGAACACGCAGTCGGACGGGGTTGATGGTGCCGCGCCGCCACCGTCGTGACGTCGGCTGCCAGCGTTGTCGAAAAGGCAGTGACTCACGCGGGGGAAGCATCGAAACGCGTCTGCGCGGTAGTCGCTGATGCTGGTGAGGACGGCGTCGATCGCAACGGACCAGCTGGACTGCTCCCCGCCTTGAACGGACATTGTGATTTCGGTGGCCGACGGAATCTCAAGGGAACAGGCTTTGTTGTCTGGCAGGGCGGCCGCTCGCGTGGCCAACGAAACGCGACATGTGCCCGCGGCAACGCCGGCGCAAGAGCAATTCCGAAACACGCAGTTTCTCACGCGCGTGCCGCTGGCCGCCGCATCGATCCCGCAGCCAACGGGTGAGTCTTGAAATAAACACTCGTCCACCGACGCGGTGCAGTCGTTGGTGAGCAACAACGCCACCGGCTGACGGGGAAGGAACGCGGGCGACGACGATGCCGAGCCATCCGCTCCCGATGTCGCATCCGCTTCAACGCTCGCGGCTGCCAAGGTGGAGGAACCTCCTGTGAAAATGCATCGCGCCACGCGAGGGGCCGTGGTCGGGTCCCGCACCACCACCGCCGGTAATGCCCAGCTGCGACCGCAACGTGTGAAGACGTTGTGATCGACCAGCCCTCTCGCGCACTGTCGAATGTCGATGGCGACGACGTCCTCGCGGAAGCGATTGTCGGTGATCCTCGGCGCCGCTCCGTCTTCGACCACCACGCTCGTCGCGTTACCGACAAAGTCGTTGTAGAGAATCGTCGGCACCGCCGTTCCTCTGCCCACGCGAATCGCGGCACTCCCATCGGCCCCGTGCCGAACGAATGTATTGCGCGCGACGACGGCGTCGCACGCGGGCTGGTCCATCCACACACTAGCGACGCCGCTCTCTTCGAACTGGTTGCCTTGCACCACGACGGAGGGGACCGCCATTGCGGTCAGGGAATCATTGCTGCCTGGGGAAGTCATTGTTGCGGCCTGCTGCTTCGGCATCGTCGCGTCCCCCACTGCGATGGACATCGTAAATCGAATGCCCACCGCGCACTGTGAAAAAACGTTCTTGTCACCAATGAACGCTGCGGTCGTGCCCGGCATCACCACGATGGCCGCAGGGGGCACGCCGCATGTGGCGAACGACTTCGACGTCGAAAGTGCGTTAGCACTGCGCGCGGAGCCCACCAGAGTAAACCGGTTGCCGCGGAGGACGGCGGCGCTGGCGGCGCTCAGCAACACAGCACTGCCGGCGGCCGCCGCCACATCCGCGGTCGGCGCATTCGGGTCCGCATCCAATTGTGGCGGTGTGGCCGACCTCACGTAAGCGCCTGTCGGTTTTCCGGTCGGCAGTGGAATCGCGACCGCGGAGGTGGCCGTTGTCTCAGGCGCAGCGAGCTTGGACCGCTTTGATTCCGCTGCCACCAGCGTCGTGAATTCGTTCCCCTCCAGTTGAGCCGCGTGGAAGCACTTTTGGGTCATGGTCACGACAAGGGCATCAAGGCGTGTCCCCTTGTCGCCTCCCTGGCTCGTTCCGCACCATTTCCCTTGACGCTCTAGGTAGGATGAAACGGGGTCGGTCGAGCTGGACATGACACGGGTGGAGACGGAGACGACGACGTCCGGCCCGCCGCTGTGCGACGAGAAGGTGTTGCCTGTCACCAGCGGCGGCGGCAGTTGCAGCGTCGCGGCGGATTGAGACTTTGCCGAATGCTCCGCCGAAGGGTCGACGGATAGCAGAAAGGCGTCGAACGAAACCGGAGCGGCGCCTCGGTCCCCTGGCACCACATCGGCCGCCGTCAAGACGGAAAGTCGGATGGCGGTGGCTGCCCGAGGGTGATTCGCGATGAGGACAAGATGCTCGACGGACAAACCCGTCACTCCATTCCGGAAAATATCGTTCCTGTGGAGCAAGACAAAAGCGAACCGGGGCGGGGCGCTCTGCAGCTGGCGGTGCTTCAGCGCCCGGTCGAATTCGGGCCCCACGCGGGCGACCGATTTCGCCCCACCGCGATTGGACGGCAGCGAAATGCAAAAAGCGTTTTCGTCATCGGCGTCGTCGGAGGGTTCGACGGGAGAGCCGCCGGTGCTGCGCGTGCTGACGGACAGCGCCGCAGGGTCCGTCGCGTCGCCACTCGGTTTTTGAGTCCCGCTGGAACGCCGGCCTCGAGGCGCCGGTGCCGTCGCGTCGCTCGCCCGCCTTCCGGCCAGTGGCTGTGCGTCGGTTGGGCTCCCTAATTTGGCGCCGCCGGCCGACTGCGCCATCCCGTCCGCGACCGTCCTCATGACGAGTGCAATTCTGGCGACGCGGATACCAGAGAGGACGTTGTCGTGAATGTGGTTCCCTCGGATCACACCGCCGGTCGACAGAGCGCCCGCGCGCGTACGGGAAAGGTGGCCGATTTGAGTCGCGTCGACGAGCGACACAGTGCTGCTGCCCATCGTCACGGACGCATCCAACGGCACGAGCCCGGCCGCATCGTCCTCGGCACCCAACCCCGTGGACCCGCTCGTGGGCTCAGCCTTCACCACTTCCCCGTTTCCCGACAGCACCCCTTTGCGGAACCGGTTGATCACGTGCGTCGCGTTGGTGACGACGACCCCTGCATCATCGTGGCCCAGGATGTCGTTACCTTCCACCGCACAGCACGCGCCCTCCTCGAACCACACACCGATGCCCGCCTTGCTGGGCCCGACGCCCACGGCCGGAGACGTCTCATCCGAGGAAGCGCGAGCCGTGGCGGTGGTTGGCATTCGTTCCACAGCCACTGGGCACAGCACCCCGGGGAGGCGCTCCGTCATCTGCGCCACCGCCTCCATCATCGACAGGATGCGCCCACAAAAGGTGGTCTGCGCGCGCTGCATTAAGGCGGCCGCCGTCGTGGCGGGTGGACGGTCGGCGCTCTGTGCCCCGACATGGTCGTGCGAATCCATCGGCCGCCACAGCTGCCGCCTGACCGTGATCGGTAAACTCGTGACGGACCCGGCGTTGTTCCTCGCGATCGTGTTGTCCTGAACCGTCGCTCGGGCAAGAAGCGCCGCGAACACGCCGACGCGCTCGTTGTCCTCGATGCGGTTTCCCTTGATCATCGTAGACGACATGCCCAGCAGCGCCAGGCCCGCAGCGGCGTTCTTTTGCACGCGGTTGCCGGACACCAGACAATGGTTTCCCGCGTCTGCGAGGAGGCCGACGATCCCATTGCCGCTGACGTCGTTGTCCAACACGTTCACGGGACAGCGGGGAGGAAGCGGAGGAGGCGAAGGGGCATTGCCGTTGTCGTGCTGCTGCGAGTCACCAGCCGTCGGTCGAGACCGACGAGGGGAGCCAGAAGGCGTCGCCGCCAGACTCGCCGCCGAGCTCGTCCCAGGAGTGTTCGCGGCCACCCAGGATTTCAGAATGTTGCGACCCTCGTGTTGGTTGTGCCATTCATCCGACGCCCCTAAATAGCACCCGCAGAGGCCATTGCGGGCTATCGTGCAGCCCGTCACAACGACCCCTCCGCCGGATGCGGCGGTGCTCGAAAATGACATACCACCGCCACCCTCCGATCCCTCGGCTCGCGCGGATTCGTCGCTCACAGAACGTGTCCCCGCGCCCGGCCATATTCTCGGCCACTGCCGCGCCGCCTCGAAGGAAACGATGCACACACCAAATCGATCGTTACCGACCACAGAGCAGCAGTCGACACGAGTGCTGGGGTGCGGTCGCAGCGCGCGGTCGCTGCCGCCACCGTGCCGCGCACCCGACGTCCCCCCTTGGCCGCCGCTGACGGGCGTTCCCCCCCCCGTCACCGATGCAACGGCGCCGGATGGTAGGACGATGGCGACCCCGGCGCACGCGTTCCTTTCGATCTTAGCGTGGCGGACGACGCCATTCGCCGCTCCGTCGATCATCAAGCCATAGAACTCACCGTCGGAGATGTCATTGTCCAGTTCCATCAGCACGTCGGACTCCCCGGTGAGCCGCACGTTGCAGAAGTAGTTGCGAACGATGCGGTTGTTCACAAAGGTCCCCTTCGTGCCGTTGCCCGAGCACAGCACGCCGGTGATGCAACGCGTAATGGTGTTGCGCTCGACGCTGTGGGTCAGGCTTCCGCCGTGCAACCAGACTCCGATGTCGGCGTCTAAAATTTCGTTCTCCCGGAACACGATGTCGTTGTCCGGGGGGTGCTCCAGCATCGACACGTTCGCCACGGGATGCGCTGAGATGGTGTTCCGGTCAAACAGAATCGATCCGCCACCTCTTCGCTGAGGCGGCGACGTGACCGGGATCACGGGTCCACCGCAGGACCACGCCGTGGCCGTGCGGCTCGGCGAGGCCGTTCCGAAGCCAGAGTACGCGAGCGGCGTATGGGATCGTTGAGAGCCACCAACACTCGTCTCGAGATTTAAGTCGTCAAACAGCTGCAGCCACAGGTCGAATTGGGTGTGGCCGACGACACCCCACCGGCCATTGCTGGTGATGCGGTTTTCCGTGAAGGTGGCTGACCCATTGGACAACAGCAGCACACCGCCAAGGCGATTCCCCTCGATCAAGTTCCCAGTTAAAAGAGACCGGCAGGTGACCGGAAGCGATGGCGTTCCCGGTGCGTTGTGTTGCGAAGCTCCCATCTTGCGTGTGATTTGGGAAGCCGAAGGCGAGGATGGTGGTGCCGCGTACGCAACGTCAAACCCGTCCACGCGGTCGCCGACGGTAATGCCAATTTCGTTGTTGGTGAACCGGTTGCCCTTGATCGAACCCCCCGCGAGCCATCCCACAGTGAGGCCGGATCGCGTGTTGTCGTAGAAGTCGTTATCCTCCACGGCGGGCTGACCCCCGTCGCAGACGAGCATCGCCGTGGAACCGCAACGGTACAGATTATTTCGCCGAAATAGGGCAGTGGATCCGCGGCAAACAATGATGCCGATCTTCTCCCGCGAAATTCGGTTATTGTTGAACGTTGGCATCGCGCCCCGTTCGCAGAGGACGCCGAAGTGGCCGTGACTTTCAATGACGTTGCCCGCGATCAAACCCTCACAACCGTCGTCGAAGCGCAATCCAATGCCGCCTCCCGAGACGATTCGGTTGCGCCGGACAGTGGGGCAGCTGTAGCGACCGGTGACGTGCAAATTAGCCTGCATGGCGCCGGAGATGGTGTTTTTTTCGATGACGCCAAAGCCCTCCTCGCACACGAGCACACCCGTGCGGCCCGTCGTGGTGTTCACGTCGTTGCCGCGCACAGTGGGGTTCCCTCCTTCTGACACCTTAATCGCGCTGTCGGCGGCATCCACGATTCGATTGTGAGTGATCGTCCCGAGCCCGCCGTTGGCGATCACAACGGAATCAGCCTTTGCCTGGGAAAAGTCGTTGTTCTCTACGAGCGGGTCGCCATCGGTCTCTATCAACACATCCGCCTTGGTCGACTCAGTGGCCGAATTGTGCCGCACCTCCCCGCTCCCGCAGTTCGAAAAGTGCATCGCGATGCTACGAGCGCAGTAAAACTCGTTTTCCACGATCGTCGGACTCGCGTGGTCCGCGACGGCAATCGTCGCGTTGGCATTGTGGGTGAAGACGTTGCCTCGAATCAGTGGGCGGCTGCCGCTTTCCACGACGATGGCGCCGTCCAGATTGGCGTAGAAGGCGTTTCGGACGATTTTTGGCCGCGACGCGCGTGACACTCGGATGGCGGGGGCCGTGTTGGCTTGAAGCAAGTTCTCGACCACCACGCCCGTGGCGTACTCATCGAAGACAATCGCGGACTGCCGCTGCTCTTGCAGCCGGTTGGCGACGATTACCGGATTGGCAAAGCGAGTGACCCGGATCGCCGCGTCGTTGTTGTTCGTGAAGTTGCATCGCGCGATGACCGGCGCGCTGTCGTCGCTGAGGACGACGCTGCAGGATCCGGAGTGCGAGAGATCGCACCGCTCTATGAGACCCCGGCCGCGTTGCCGATAGCGAATCGAATGTTGTGTGCAGTGGGTGAACCGACCTTCAGAAATGACGACCGCGCCACCCGTGGTTCGCAGACTGCTGAGGTAGTCGTCGACGGCGCCCTCGAGCCGCTGTCGCATCGCGAGCGCGTCCTCTGGAGAAAGGGGGGCAGCGCGCTTACGCCCCATCGAATGCAAGCGGCTGAGTAGGATTTCGCGCGTGCCGAGGTCCATCTCTTCGTCTTCGCGAAGGGAGGCGTGGCCATCCGAGCGCAGTCCAAGGACGTCGACGCCGATGCAGCAACGATCGAAGAGATTGTGGCCAATAATCCGCACGACGGCCGCGGGATCGCTGACCCCTTCCCCAAAGGGGGTCGTCGGACTTGTCGGCGCCGCAAAGGTACTCGCCCCGCCTTGCGTGACTAACGTGCTGTGATCCACCAGGACGCCGGTCTGTCTCATGCAGCGAATGGCGTTGGCCTGCAGCGTCGGGGCGCCTCCCGCCTCGATGATGAATCCATTCTCCCCCTGTTGGAACTCGTTCTTCGTGAAGGTTGGCTTCGCGCCGTACAACACGTGGACACAAGCAACCTCTCCGCTCAACGACAAGCTGCGTGCCGACAGCTCCGCTTGGCCTTTGCGATCCGCCCCTACCACTTGCGGGGCGACGGCGCGCTCGCAATAGATGCGGTTGTTTTCGAACACAACGTTACTGCAGCTACCACTCCCGCCGATGCCCATGCAGACGACCGCCATTGTCGCCGTCGTTTGCATGATGGTATTGCCCGTGAAGAGGAGCTTTCCGCGCGTGTCGACGAACACGCAGGCCTCGACGTGGCTGGTGATCTTGCAACGCTCGACGGAGCCGGCTCCGCCCTCGATGGCCCGCACGCCGACCCCGACCGTCGACGCGGAAATTTCGCAATCCACAATCGATGGATCGCCCTGACCTCCAATCGTAATCGAGTTGATCGCGCATTGAAAAAACATAGGGCGGCCCCTCGTCACGACGACGGCCGCCTCGCCGCGGTACTTGGCTCGAGAAGAAATGCTCAGCTTCGAAATGTAGGCGGGGACATCGCTCGAGCATTGAACCGCCGTGCCTCGAAACACCAGTAGCGGTTCCTCCCCTTCAGACCCGACGATTTCCACGGGTTGGGTGATGGAAATGGTCTCGTGGTACTCGCCGCCACAAATTTCGAGCCGATCGTAGGGCTGCGCGACGTTGAGGGCACCGCCAATGCTGCGCAAGCGCACATCTTTGCTCTTCGGATGCACCACCATCGTACGAACATTCTTCTTCTGCCAATGGCTGTACCGCGTCTCTGTGTACAGCGTCTCCGCGGACGACATGTGTGTCAGGACGTGTGTGCTGGTCGGTGCGTGTCGGGTGAGAGTCAAGCTGTAGGTGAGAAGATTTCTGCGCGCGGTTTGAGGAGGGGCGGCCGAAGCAGCTTGTTTCCTGGCCGGCCACGGCTCAACTCAAAACCCGAATGATCAAGGATTTCATGAAGAAGCACTTTGAAGTGTGACGGACAAAACGAATCGATACACTGCCGCAAAGGACAAAACGTCGTGGCCGTTGCGGCTACAAACGTCGGATGGAAGAGGAACTTCGTTTGGGGGGAAGGAAGGAAGGAAGGAGGCACACGTTCGCTTCGTAAATTCAGCTGCTCGGAAGTTGGGGAGGCGGGTCCGTGTACGGATAAAGGATGTCCGATGTGCCCCGGCGCCTCAGCTCCCCATTTGGCGTGTCGACGACCCACTCCATCATGTTGTGATGCGGCCGCATCGCGGGGGGCCTTGCCGGCCACGTGTCGGCGACAGCGGCGGAATGGAGCGCGTTTGGCGGCTTTTTCCACACGGTCATCCGGTGGGCCGCGACGGACGACGCGGTCGGCATCAGATATCCATAGGAGTCGTCGGGGCGATCGCTCGACGTCAACTCCGCCACGAGAGTCGTCCCCAGCCGGCCTAGCGCGTTCTGTCGTTTCGCGTCGGCAGCCGTGAACGTCTGCAGATTGTGAATGGTTGCCAAGTCGACGGCGCCGTGGCCGGTTAGGTCGTGTTGCAGCTTCGCCGCGACCTGTGCCGATGTGTGCGATTCGGGTTGCGGACGGGAGCCGAGGCGTGACGAGGGGCTGCCTTCTGGCCTTCCTCCCGTTGTTGGCACCGGGGTGCGCTGCTGCAGCGGAGGGACGGTGTCGTGTCGACGTCCGCCAACGTCTGCTAATAATGGGGGCGAGAGGAACGGCGTGGTGACGGTCGCCGTCGGGGCTTGACGTACTGCAGCATCTGGTGAGTATCCGAGTTGCGGCTCGAGGGATGCCGCCTGTGGGCTGGTGCGGCGTGGCGTCGGAACGGGAGGGGCGTGCGAATGGCGCCTGTCTGTTCTCGGCACGACCACCGCGGTCGCCCAGATGCGCGCGGTGTGGTACGCCTTGGCGCCGCCGCCGGTAGACGAGAACGATGGTGGCGTGGCACCGTCGGCGCCCCCTGCGGCGTGCGGCGTTGAATCGGCCTCCGAAGCTTGTTGTTGTGCGGTCTTCAGGAAGGCGGTAGGCAACAGGGGCAGGCCCTCGACGCCCGCGCGGCGCACCCGGCGGTGACTCGCGACCGACATGACGGTCACGTTCTTCGGCGGTGAGGGCAGCGCGGTTCCACCCATCAGGATCGTGGTGCCTCCACCTACCCTCGGCGGCGCATACGGCCCCGAGTCGTCGGCGGATCCGATCACAATGGAATCGTTGCCACCTGAGTCCGAGAGCCACAGCGGTCGGGTAGGGTTCGGCGCGTTGGCTCCTCCCCCAGGGACGTGATGGCTGCGAATCGAGGCGCCTGCCTGCAGGCTCTTGTCGATGATGTCTCGCATGTGAAACGTCAGCATCGTGGCCGTCGACGAGTCGAAGGCTCCCAGGGGCCGTCCTGCCACCGGGGACGGCGACGACTCGGGGATGAGACTCGCGGCGTCGAAGACAGTGGTGGCCAACGTGGCGTGTCGCTGGCCGCGGAAGGACGAGCTGAGCACGTCCCCGGCGCTGTGGGCGTGTTTGAGCGCGTTAGAAGACGTCACGCGCGGCAACGCGGAGTTGACCGGCGACGCGGCGCGCTGGGAGGCGGCAATACCCATAGCGGGTGACGCCAGTCGCACGAGCGGATGCTCGACGAAACAGTCATTCCCTGTTTGCACCATCATTGGCTGCGACCGTGCCTTTGCCATGGCCGGCTTCGTGGTCCGTCCCAAGCGCTGCGGCGGCGGCGGGTCGGTGTCCTGGGTGGTGGTTGGCGGCGGAGTCGAGCCACCGCCGTCGGGACGGCGCGGGATGAGCGCACGCGGTTGAGACGATGCGATGACGGCGTCGGAGAAGTGGTCGCTATTCGACGCGGCTAGATCCGTGCGTGGGCTTCCCGGGCCGCCGCGAGGGGAGAGCGACGGCGGTGGAATTACCTCTGCGTCCGCGAGAGCCGCAAGCAGCTCGCGCCGCTGGCTATTGCTGGCCAACGGAGAATTGGCGTGCACCGGCAGCGTAGCTCTTGGGGCACCGGCAGCCACAACGCCATCGAATGTCATGAGCACGTTCCTGAGCGTCACCGCGCTGCGCGGGGAACTGGGCGACGTCGCCTCGACGATGCCACTTCGCGGTGACGCAGGCGCCTCCCGGTACAGAAACGCAGGCCCAACGGCGACAGTGGCTTTCTGCCGCCTCGACGCTGGCGACGCCGGTCCAGGCGGCGATCGCGCGAGCGCCGGGCTCGACGATCCGCCGCTGTCGATTCGAAATGCTGCTGCCGGCGCTGAAGCGGTCACGGACGCCTCGGCGGTAGCCGGGTCGTCGGCAAACGCCTTGAACGACTGTTCGAGCATCGTTGGCAACTCAGGCGGGGGCGACGGGGGCGCGACGTCCCGATCCTCCTCATCGTTGGCACTGGTCACATTGAACGGCGACGGCACGTCGGGCACGGCGGCCTGGTCGGCGTCCGCACTCGTCGCGAGGGACGCCGTGCTATCTTGGATGGTGGTGACGGATTTGCGGCGGACTCCGGTCACTCCACTGCTGCTGGTGCTTTTGCTGAACCTTGTCGCAACTTTGATTTTCGTGGCCGTCCTTTGAAACGCGGACTTTGCAACGCTGTCTCGCCTCGTGAGAGACCCGCTCTTGTCCACGGGCGCAGCATCCTGCCCAGGGGGCGCCGCGCGAATGGAGCTGCGGCGGCGTGTGGGGACGTACTGGGGCGCCTCCATTGGGTCCTCACCCCGCGCGACGCTCCCACGACGCCCGCGGCGCCTGCCGTACTCCTTGTACTGCTCGACGAAGTTGCAGCGGCACTCGGAGAGCCCCGCGCCAGGAAGGCCGACGGCGTCGCGAACGGCAGCCTCCACGGTCGCGACGACGAGCGAGCCCGGAGGCAGCAGTGTGGCGTTCACAGCGGCAGGTCCAGGTGCCTTAGTGGACGGCGTGGTCGTGACCGCCACCGGCGTCGCGAGGGCGTACATTGATTTCAGAGACGACACCATCGTCTGCTCTTCCTTGGTGAAGTTTGCCTCGCTGACGGCGGATCCGAGGACCAGAGGAAGCGGCGGGTCCGGCTTCGCCCAGTGAGGCACGAACTGATTCATGACCGTGTTGCCGTGAGTGATGCTGAACGGCACGTTGTCGCCGAACACGACGGCGCCGTCGTCCATGTGGGAGTAAAAGCCGTTGCGCTTCAGGGTGACCTTTTCGGCCAAGCAGAGCAGGCCGGTCCGGCGGTTGCTAAAGACGACGTTCTCCTCGAAAACGCCGGTCGCCTCGGGGCTGAGCATGAGGCCGATGTCACCGTTGAAGGACTGATTTTTCCGGAACACTGGCCAAAACGGAAGAGCTTGAGTGTGATGCGTGCTGCTCGCGTGTTGTGACGGCGCCGGCGGCGCATCCCCCCCTGTCTCGTCCGGGCGGCGGTGTGGTTGTTGCCCCCCACCGCCGACGCTGACGTTGTTACGGCAGTTGGTGATCACGTTGCCCTCGAACAGAGTGGAACAGCGCGGGCCGTGGACCTGAATACCGACCGCGGCACAGTCGGTGATGTAACAGTCGCGGAGGCTGCTCGGATCCGCGGTGTCCGCCACGGACACACCCCCTTTGGTGGACTTGAACACGTTGACCCGCTCGACTTCGCAGCGACCACTGCACTTCAGCACGACGCCCCAGTCGCAACTGCTGATGTGGACGTCACAGAAACTCGCGCCGCCGCCGTTTCGGCTCGCGATGCCGTAGGCACAGCCACTGATGACGCAGCGGGAAATGACGGTGGCGTCGCTCGGCTGCCCTTCCGCGGAGCACCCAGTGTTGCTCCCGCTGATCACCCAGTCCGTCACGACCAGCGCGCCAGACGCCACGAGTTTGATCGTGGGCCCGGCCTGCCGCAACGCGACGCAGTGGCTGAAGGTCCCTCCGCCGCCCTCGAGGCTTACGAGCGCCGTGGTGCTGTCACCCTTGAAGCAGCACATGGTGACCGTGGGCGCCGCTTGGCTGGTCGTCAGAATGTCGCCATCTTTGTTGCTGGCGAAGATGCAGAGGGCCACCTGCGAGCGGCCGCCGTTTTTGAACACACAGCCGTAGGAGCTGTGGTCGTGGAACACACACTTCGCCACACTGGCGCTGTTGGAACCCGCGTCGCTACAATAACCTACGCTGTTGTCGTGGAAGTCGTTGGCCTCAAAGGCGCCGCCGCCCGAGTTGCGCACGAGGACGCCTGCCGACGACGTAAACGCGCGGCATTTGGCGAATTGATTCTTGATGACGGTCGGCGTGGCGTCCTCCTCGGAGCAGACCCCGGCGACCTTGGCATCGTAGAACATATTGGCGACCACTTCGCCCGCACCATCCGTGTACAAGGAGCCGAGCTCGCAGCCTTGGAAGATGTTGCGACTCACGTTGAGCGTCGCGCGCGCGCCTGCGCTCGTCCCAATGGTACACGACTCGAACAAGCAACTGACGACGGATCCCGTGGTGAAGTGCTGCGCAAAGACCCCGACCGCGTCGCCCTTGAAGTGGGACACCGCGACAACGGCGTTGGTGCACTCACGAGAGAGCCAAACGCCGCATTTCGTGTTTCCCTCAAAGGAGTTGTCGGCGAGCGTCCACCCCGCGTTGTAGCACACTTGCACCCCCGTGGCGTTGCGTTGGAATGCATTCTTCAGTAGCTTCGTTTTGATCAAGTCTCCAGTCAGGCCGACGCCGATGTCACACTCGGAAATGACATTTTGCTCAAGAGACCCTTGCGCCCCTGCGAGCAGCTCGATGCCGAGGTCCTCCTGCGAGAACTGATTCGCGACCAGACGCGGCGCAGACCCATCGCCAATTTTGACGCCGCACAGGCGATTCACAGAAAAGAAGTTGCCCTTAAATGTTGCAGCGCTGACCGACTGCGGGTCGGCGACCTGACTCACCGAGATCGGCTGAGGCGCTGGAGGGGTGACCGCGGGTGCGGTTGCCTCCGTTGCGGCGGTCGGGGCTGGCGGGTCGCCACCATCATCGGTGCTGGCGAAGCTCGTGACGACCGCCGTATCGTCGTCTTGGCGCTCCGCTGCCATCGGCGATGTTGGCGGAGCGGCGGCGGCGGCGATCGCTTTCCTGGGAAGAAACGCGGCCCCGATTTGATTTTCGGTGATGTGGTTGCCTTCGACCAAACACAGCGACCGGCCGATGACGTCCAACCCCAGCTCATTGCACATAATGCTGTTTTTCAGCAGCTTGGCCTGCGACCCTTCGATGGCGATGCCCACAGGGCTACCCTTGATCACGTTGTCCTCCAGCCGCGGTGCGCTCAGCGGCTTCAACCGGCAGCCGAAGGTGACGTTCCGATCAAAGGTGTTTTCCTGAAGCAAACCGCCGGAGCCTTCCAGCGCCAGGAGCCCGCTTCCCGATGCGTTGACCACCAAATTGCCTCGAAAATGCGTGGAGCTTCCCAGTTCCAGCACAATGCCGTCTCCGATGGTGTCGACGACCTCATTCTTCGCGAAGAGTCCTTCGCTCTTCTCGCGGCAATGGATGCCCGAGCCGGTGCTCTCCTGGAACCGACACGATGTGAAGTGTGCCTTCCCGTAGGCGCCCATGATCGCGCCGGTCCGCAGACTCTGAAAGGTACATTCCTCGAAGACCCCGGCACCTTCAGCCAAGACGCCAACCGCATCAGTATTGGCCGCCGACGGTGCGGGTGCACTTTGACCGGTGCTTGTCACTCGATCCGAGGACCCTACCTTTGCGGCAGGGAGATTGACAGACGAAGTCACTTTGCCCAGTGTGCTCGTGCTCTTGGACTTGGTCAGCGAGAAGTTGGACACAGATTTTTCGCTGTTCTTCAACATCTCCTGTGCATTGGCAGTGGCAGCATCGGATTCTCCTTCGGCAACGACGTTCGTCGGGGCACTGGGCTTTGCGCGGCCTGTGAACAGACATTTCGCAAACATCACGCGCGTTTGGCTCGAGCGGGTGTGGACGCCGACCGGGCAAGCGTAGAACTGGCACTCTGACACAGTGCCGGACGAATCGCCGCCGACCTCGATCCCCCGGACGCACTCCGAAAACGTACAATTAGACAAACCCGTTGCGCTGTTTCTCCCGTCGAATCGAAAGCCAGCCACGGCATTTCGCGTAAAGGTACAGCCAGACACGGTGCCCTTGCCGTCCGCGTCCGACAAGACCCCAACGGCACCGATGAATTGGCACTGCGTGACCGTCATGTCACCAAATTGATGAAATTTGACATCGCAAATTCTGGACGCGACGAAGGTGCATTCCGACACGGTTGTCAAGGTGCCGTTCACGGTGCTCTCCACCGCCACGTCGTTGCCCTCGAAGGAACACTTCGAGGCGGTGCTCTTGCCGGAATTCCGGACGGCGAGGCCGACGAGCTGCGAGTCAAAGCGGCAGTGCTGCAGCTCGATGACGGCACCTTCGCCGATTTGGCAGCCTTGTTCGGAGTTGTTGAAACTGCGCAGACCCCGGACGTGCATTTTGCTTTCCCCTGTAAACCGAATCCCAATTTGGTTGAGAGTGCACGTTGAGTCTTCGAGAGAGCCCGCGGCGCCGGATGCAATATCAATGCCAACGGTACCCGTCCCAGTCACCAACAATGAGGTAATGATTGGCGCCGCACCGGACTCCACGACGCAGCCCCGGGTCAGTCCGCGGTCGACCTTGTTGTTCTTGAACTGGCCGAGTCCACCCTTCGTGCACAGGATGCCGGGCCCTTTGTCGGCTAAACTCACGTTCCTCGTGAAGATCGAGTGTCCCCCGCCGCTGGTGGAATAGCCTGCGCTGCGGTTGCCGGAAGACGTGTTGCGATCGACGATGATCCCCTTCGCGCCATTGGTGGACAGCACGCCGACTTTCGCGGCATCGCGGATGTCGTTCTTTTGCACGTAGGCTTCGCAGTCGTGGCCGTCGACTTCGATGTTGTTGCCGTTTTGGTGGATGAAGTTCTTCTCGACCACGCCGCGGCAGCCGTCGGTGAGACGAATGCCCGTCTCCAGACTCTTGCGGATCTCGTTGCCGCGGATGGTGCATTCGCCGCCGCGGTGCACCTTCACACCCACCGTGCAATTGTCCACCACGTTGCGTGTCACCGTCCCCAGGCCTTCCTCCTCGACCAAGACACCGACCTCCATGCAGTACTGAATATTGTTGCTGTGCACGACGGGGTCGGCGAAGAGTCTAATTTGGCAGCCGATGCGGCAGCTGCGGATGGAGTTGGCGGTGAGCGTCCCGATGCCGCCTTCGTGCAGAAGGAAACCTGCGCTCGGGGAGTCGAAGACCTCATTGGCTTCGAACCTAGGATTCGCGCCGTCGCTCACGACCACGCACGCCTCGGAGCCGCCGGTAATTTTGTTGGCCTTGAACGTTCCGTTGGCTCGGTCGCTGACGGCAATCGCAAACCGCTCGTTGCCGCTGATCATGTTGCCCTCCACGGTGGGGTTGGCGCTCTGGCTGAGTGACAGGCCCCCTTGTTTGTGGCCCACGATGTTGTTCCCCGACCACACGCCCCCTGCGCCGTATGACAATCGGAGGCCCCAATTTCCGTTGAAGCCGATGTTGTTCCGTTCAGCCGCCACAATGCAGCCGTAGCCCTGTGCCGTGACGCCCGTGTCCTCGTTGTTGCGAATTTCGTTGCTCAGCAGCGCCATCATCCCGCGTCCCTGGATGGAGCAGCCGGTGAAGTTGCGCTCGATGCGGTTACCAGTGACACGGAGGCCGTTGGCGTCCAGGCAGACAAGGCCCGACCCACGGCAGTTGGTGACCATGTTGTCCTTGATCAGCGGTCGTGCATTGGACACCATCAACCCGGTGGCCCAGTGCACTTGCACATTGTTGCCCACGAACTCGGTTCGCGCGTCATCGCGAAACAGCACGGCGCAGGCGGCCGTCGATTGCACCTGGTTGCGCTCCAGCGTACCCGCGGCGTCTCGCACGTGGATGCCGACGATGCCCCCTATGATAATGTTGTCGCTGATCAACGGGGCGCACTGCCCGTCAATGAAAAGGGCGCTCCTCTTGGTCGCCAGGTCCGCCACCGTGTACAGCTTTGGCGCATTGTCCATCGTCGCGGCGTCGCGCATCGAGTCGTTGATGCGGTTGCCAGAGAGACGGGGGCGGGCGGCGGTGAGGCCGGACGATCCGACACCTATGATCCGGACGACGCCGTTTCCGATCAGGCCACTACTGTCCAGGTGGTCCATGGTGAGGTCGTTGTTCTCGAGCAGCGGTTCGCCGCGGCTGTTGATCTCGACGCAGCAGGTTGCATGTTGGAAGATCCGGTTGCCGCGGTAGACACCCGATGCCGAGTCGCGAATGGCGAGGCCGCAGCCGCTGTGATTGTAGCTCATCGTGCACTGCTCGACGGTGGGTTCGGCCGAACCGCCCACAGCCATCGACGTCATCTCGCAACCGGAAATGTAAGGTCGGCCGCCGCTGATGAGCACAGCCGCCGGCTCTCGGACCGACTTGACGCCCGTCGCGCGAGGACGAAACGTCATGCGTGAGATTCTCGCCTCAATATCGCCGTAAACCGTGAGGCAAGGCGCCCGGCCGACGAAGGAAGGCTCCTCCCCGTCGTCGCCGGTGATTTCGAGCGACTTGTTGAGCGACAGCTGCTCCAAGTACTGGCCCCCGAGCACAATGATTCGGCTGAACGGCGGCGCCGCGTCAATGATCTCTTGCAACGGACGACTGCCTTTGCCGCCGCCCCCGACGCGGAACGTCGGAACCGGCCGCTTCTGCCACTCGCTGTACTCTGAGGAGGACTCCATCGTTCAGCCGCAAGTCTTTTTCAGGGGAAGGAAGCAACTCATCAAGCAAGCGGAAAACATTCATTTCACGACGGACGCATATCCTGGGTGTAGGCGGACGCGAGAAAACGGTGGGGCGGCGAAGTATTTGTTGTGTGGCAACACGCTGCAAACAAAGAAAGCAACCAACGACGAACGACTCATTGATTACGCAGGGCCCCTTTGCTGTTTCAGGGAAGATCGATCATCAGATACACAAAGTCGCTCGCTTCCGTCTGCCGCAAGCCGAGCACTAGTTGGGTTCCACCCCCGACCGCGGCCAACAGTGAAACAGACATGCTCACGAAAGGCGGCGGTTGGAGCTCCCAGTCATCGTCGTCGTCTTGGAATGCCACGGGGCCTGGAATGGCTCCATCCACGGCCGCGGCGTCCATTTCGCCCGGCAGCATTGCCCTCCCCTTCGAGAAAGGCGGAAGCCACGAAATCGCGAGCGGTCCCTCTGGTCCGTCGGGTGGCGGGAAACACCAGGACGTGCTTTGGAACTGGATATGGAGCCGCGATGCGCCGACGAGGAGGGGCTGGGGTGGACCCCCGCCGCCCGGTTGAGCGATTGGTTCCGTGTAGAAGGCGAATCCGTGCAGCGGCAACAGCCTTCTGGGCACCGGCGCTGGGACCTCGCCGCCAGCGGGGCCAACATCTCTCCTGCGCCGGCGACCTCGGTCCTGGACAATCAGCGCGGCTGCTTTCGTTGCGCCTGGTGGCGCCCCAAGACTCCGCAGAGTCGCAGCAGAAAGCGCTAAGCCGCACGGCACGAAGGCTCCTGATTCCGCGGACTGCCGGAGAGCAAACATTCCATTCGCGACGTCGGATAAGGCGGCCAGGTTCAACGGGGAGACGCCCACGTTGAACGGAGGCACTCCTGGCGATGGCTGATTCACGACAGTTCCGGGCGCGGGGGGCACCGTCAGAACCCTTGCTACTGAAACGGCGGCCGACGCCACCGAAGAAAAAAAACGCCGAACCGACTGCACCGCCGCGGCGGCGCCGGAGTCCGCCGAGGAGGGCGAGGACCGTTTGATTGGAATGGCTATCGCAAAGTACCGATCGCATGGGTGAGGCTCAAGGTAGTTCCCGCTGAAGAAAAAAACAAAGCCTCCGTGCGGAGCCGGCAGGAACTCGTCGCCGGATGGCAGTTTGAACGCTTCTCCGGGTTGCAGCCAGCAGAAAGCGGTCGCCGTTGCCTCCTCACTTCGGGCGGACAGCAACGACGGCACGGGGGAGTGGATGCGGCTGGCCCGATGCAGCTGCTGGGTGCATGCCGCCGGCCACCTCTGCGCGGCGCTGAATATGACCTCCCCGGTGGAGCCGACGGCCGTGCCATCCCCTCCACGAGGAGAGACAGCGGCGACGAAGGTGCGCCTGGCCCGATGGCCGCGCGTGTCGGATAGTGTTACCCGGCTGCTTCCGGAAAGCATTGAGAAGGACGCCGACGCGGGACGTGCCCCGGGAGACGCGACAATCGCTTGTTCGCTCCAAAATTCCAACGCAAACCCACCCTCGCACACGAGGTTGCGCAACCCAACGTCGAACTGCGGCAACGGCTGCACGTTCGCGGGCCTCAACGTGGGGTACAAAAATCGCAATGTGATCGTTTGTGTGTTGTCAGCGATCAGCGTGGAAGAGGAGGCGGACGCCCGATTGTGGCCGCAGGAAGAGGCACTGGTTGTCGCCGAGATGCCCATCGTCGCCAATTCTCGGCTGATGATCGACGCCAGCAGCGGAATCGATACGCGTTCAAACTCGGTGGGGGCGCTCGTCTGGCCTGGAATATGCGGCATGTCGTCGTTTTTCCGGCATTCTGTTCGGGCCTTGCGGGACGGGTCGCGAAGGGTGTTCGCCGTGTAATGGCCGCAAAAAGCGCAACGGTCGACGTCGTAGGTGCACGGAAACATCACGACGCGCTCCATCGCGGCCACGGGTAACAAGGTGAGCTGCAACGGCTCCAAGCAATGTGGGAAGCCCATGGCGCGGCCCGCCTGGATGGCCTGAAGCATGTCATGGACGAAGTCGATGTCCGGGCGCGCTCGCGCATCGTGGTCCACCATCAGGCTCACCAGGGGGACGAAGCGAGGGTACCGCTCGGCCATGATACTGTGCACGATGGCGGCGAGATGCGGCGCGGTGTTGTCGGCGCAGTTGAGCATCACCGTGTCGCCGGTGTCCGGGACGACCAAAACGCCTTCTGAGAGACTAGCGATTGCCAGGAAGGTGACAGCTACCGAAAATACGTCGCTCTTGGGGCTGGGGCACACGCGGCGCTCGGGCGCCGCGAATGTCTCATCCGCCTCGGACAGCACCAGCGCCGCGTTCGGGGGGGCCGTCGTGTCTTGAAGGGCGATTGTGCTCCGTCGCTGCAGTTCAGCAATGGGCATGGCCGACTCAAAGTCGGCAAGCACAAGGATCGGATTCGGCGTGGTGATGCCGTTGACCAGGAAGTTGGAGAGGGTGCAGTCCAAATGCACCTCGCCGCATAAATGGTGAAGGTGCGAGATGGCGGCCACCATTTGCAGCCCAATCGCGGTAAGTTCTTCTTCGGTGGGGCGCGGCTGAGGCCGCAGGGTGTCTTCCGGACGGCGCTCGGCCAGCCACCGCGCGAGGGTCGCCCGCATTCGCGGCAGCACGATGTGGCAAAACGACATCGGGCGCTCACGACGACCACCTACGCTCCCATGCCATCGTTCAGGTTGGTAGTCAGTGGCAACGTGGCAGTACGGCAAAATGTTGGTGTGCGCCGGCGCACGGGAAAAACGCAGTGCGGCTTCTACTGACAAGACGCACCGTTGCCAAGCTTCCGGGGCGTCGCTGGGCAATTCTGTTGGGATGTCCAGGACTTTCACTAAAAATCCGCGATTCAGTAATTCGGGGGACGCGCCGAGATCCTTGACGACAGTGTGGTGGTCTGGGAACGATGTGACGTCAATTCGGGTGGGCTCGTATAGCTTGGACTGCCCTCCCGCGAAGAGCGGCCGACCGCGGCGGTCAAAGTCGTAGGGAGCGGTCATTCAATCGGGGGGGGGGATGTCACCTTGCTGTCAAGGAGACGCTTGTTGCTGTGAAAAATTATTGAATTGATTGAATTATTGAAAATACTCACTACCATTGCGAAGGAAGTCAGCAGTAGGATGAACTTGGTTGGGAAACCGCTTGTACCTACAAGTTCTGCCCGTGAACAGCTGCTGACGTCAGCGTTCGTGAGGCCTTGCGGCTTGTCTGACGTGCCACGTCAAATGCCCATCGGAAAAAAACCTCCAAGCGGGTGTTGAGGGTTCGAAGTCGGAGTTGCCCCCCTCCCCGCAGCAATCACCCTCCTCCTCGTCGGCAACGAGCAATCCGCGCTGACCCCAGTACATCAAACAGTACCAGAGCAATTCCGACGCACGCCAACCGCCGCCGCAGTACAGAATCGGCGGGGACGACAGGCCACCCTTTTCGCGGGAGCAGACGGCGGCAAGTAGCATCGAACCGGCATCCTCGCGGCTCACCGGAACGTGCACGCCGGCGTGCGACGACCGGAAGTGCCACAACTCGTTGGTGCCCTCTCCGAAGCAGTACTCAGACGACGGCATCGGCTGAAAGTCCGCTGGGCCCCCAGGAAGACTGAAATATTCATATCCAGACGTGTCGCCTCGGCGTTCGGCGATCCCCCTGACGTCGAGCAGAGTCGGCGACGCCCTTTGAGATCCGTCGACCGCCGCCTCAACGGCGGCAACGTCCTGCAGCGACATCCATTTCACGCTGCGACCGACCGACACCGACGGGCGCGGCAGCGGTGCAGGCGGAACCGTGTCCAGGACGAAGGGCTCGGCGGCCACCCAAGCTGGCATGCCACCGTGGCATACCCGCACGTCGCGCAATCCGCAGTGCGCCAGCAACAAGGCGGCGCGTGCCTGCGCCATGACGTCCCACCCGATGACAACGACCGCGCCGGCGGCGGCGGCGGGAAAGAACGTGGCCGGCAGCAGCGGCTTGAGGACAAGGTCCAGAAGCTTTTCCGGGTCTCCCCCATGCATGAGCTCGTAATGTCCCTCAGGCTGCCGTTGTTCGTACTGGTCCGAATCGATGTACCCGACGCATCCGGGTGGCAACCCCGACGGAAAAGCGGACGCCTGGGACCCGTACCCGGACGCGACTAGGGACACGGGCGGGTGCGGCACCCGCTGGGCAGCCACGATGTCACGCGGGGGCACGGAGAGCATGTACCCTGGTTCCCTATCCAACCGTTCCAATCGTCGTTTGAGGGTCGACCCGTCGTCAACCCGGTTGGGGTCCGCCCCCATTGCCACCCATCGGTCAAACGAAGAGAAGACACCAATCACGTTCGACGTGACGAGGCACGCGGCGCCCACCGCGACCTCCCAGCAGTGGTTGAACCACCACCGTTGCAGCCTCGCGGCCGGTTCCCGTCGTCCTCGCACCGCCCCTTCGGCCAGTGACGTCGACAATGGGGGAAAGGAAGCATATTCGGGTAGCCAGCGGCTCAGCGATCTGGCCATCGCGAAAGTCGCAGCCCTGCCCTCCTCCCCGCAGCTTGTCGTGCGCATCGCGCGGCGCGGAGCATCGGCGGCAACGGTGGGTGCGCAAGCACGGGCAATGGTATTTCCGAGGCGGCGGACCTCGTCTTCGCAACCTAGCACGGATAGCTGCGACACCAAGTCGATTCCAACCGCACGCGTCAACCGTTCTTGAAGCGAAGAGGACGCTAAGCACGTGGCGGCGTCGACGTAGCCCACAACGCGCAGCGGCAAAGTACTTGCAAGCCCACCCGGCGGCTCTCGACTTCCTACGGCATCCTCCGGGTCGGCGCCATCACATCGGTCTTCCGCGGCGGGAGGCACATCCACCCGTCGACCCGTCTGGGCCCAAAATCGCGTCATGAGCCGTAAAAGGGGAACGTCCGTGGACGTCGTCGCGTCACCGTGAGGCAGCCAGTGGGCATCCAGCATCAGTGCGCCCCGCAGCCGTCCCCCTACGTGTGCGCCAGGCTCCTCGGCTCCCAGTGTGCCACGCCAGGGCGCTTTCCAGCCGAAGAAAGAAGCGGAGTCTCTCATGTCGACGAACAAAGGCCGGACGGCCGTGCGGCCCATCGCAAACGCCTCCCAAGTCGACACGTCCATCAATGTTGGCGGCGCGCGCTCTCTGTCTCTTTCTAATTCATTGGGGGCGGCGGACGCTTTCCGTCATGGGGAGACTTGCAACAGGAGGCAGCAGCCCCTTGGCGCAAACCACAGGTTGGGCATTGGATTGGGCACGCACCACTTTTCACCCTTGCAGAAGTAAGAAACCTTGGCGTTGGGAGCATCGGTACACCCGAACAACGATGGGGGGGGGATAATCGCTGTAATCCGTCGGCGCGACAGTCAGAAGGCTCAACGGGCGGTATTTGTAACACTGGATTCAAGGTTGCCGGGGGGCGGGTCCGCGGCATGAGCGCTGGGCAGCACCGCTGGCGTCGTCGGTGCATCGTTGGGTTTAGCGTCTGCCGCTGCGTTGGCTTGGGTTCGCTTCGTTGACGTATTGCTGCGGTCTCGGCCCCCGACCCGCGTCGCGTCGGGCGTGGGCATCACGTCGAATTGCTCCGCCTCGAACGAACCGTTCAGTTCCGTTAACAATGAGAAGCGATGGGGTACGAAGGGGACGGCGAGCATTGAGTTCATCGCGACACTTCGCAGCAGTCGCTGCACCAGCGCGGTGCCGCTACCACTGCCCGTGCTGATCGGCATCGTCGTCAGTCGCTTCGTGTTGAATTCAAACGCGAGGAACCGAGATGACGCATCGGACGAAGCCGGGTCGCTCATGGTCGATTTAAATCGCCGCATGAATCCGTGGCGCGCCTCCAGGTCATCGGGGGAGGGAGGGCTGTCGGTCATCGCTCCGGTTGACGCGGGCACGGACCCTCCTGGCGGGGCCGCTTTGCGCTTGCTGGTGGCTGTCACCGCCGTCTGACCAGCGGGCGCTGATCCTTCCGCCTCGGCGGGTTGGACTGGCGTGACGCCTTCACATTGGGCATCAATGAGAGTGGCGATGCGGTCTTTTTCGAAGAAGTAATCGCATGTGCGGCTGCCGATGCCCGACCGGGTGTTGACGGTGAGGTTGAGAAGCTTCGCCGCAGGCGGCTTCGGAGGCCGCGGCGCGGGCTCGTCTTGTGGGCCTCGCGAACTTACGTCTAGCGGGGCTTCGCTCTGCGGTGGTGCCGCGGAGGCTCCCCCGTCTCCCTTGCGAATGGACGGCGCTCGCTGTAATCGGCGCACGAAACTTGGCTGTCTGCCCGTCTCCTCGAGCGATGGGGAGCTCATGGCCGAGGGTCGCCAAGAAAAAGCGACGAACCGGGGAACAGCGCGCACGGCGGCAGTAGGAAAGACCTCAAGCTGGTGCGACATCGTCTGGCCGCCGCCGAATGAGACCATGGGGTCGTTCAGCGTGTCCACTTGCACGGTCGTTCGCATGATGGGCGCAGTCTGCAGCATGGAAATGAGCGAGGCACGGAGGAACGTGCGGACGACGGGCGGCTTCGATGGCGGGGGTCCGTCGCCCCCCTCGTCTGGCGCCGACGTGTCCATCGATGCAGTCGTGGCGTCGAGTACGTCCGGCAAGGGGCCAGGATGTGCCGTGCGGCAGCGGTGCACTTCGATGCTGCGCAACAGGCACTCGAGCTGCTGGACGTTGCACATCGCGAAGCGAACCACGAAGCGGCGCGACCCCATGTGGCCGAGGTCCATCGCCTTCCACTGCCCCCGAGTGATCGTGCCGTGGCGATCCAAGGACTGTTCGGAGCTGACGGATGCGCGCCGCTTCGCCGCCGCCGCCGTCGGCGAAATGCTGCCTTCCGCTGGCGTCGATGGCGGTGACGGTTCGACCATCGTGTGGGCCGCCGCTCGGTGGCGCACAGTGCCGACCGCCACGCCGCCGCCGGTCGCCGTGCTGGGGATGACGACGGTGGCGAGCGGGCCGCCCGACCCCATGTCTATCATCGTGGACGGCAAGGCGACGATGTCTCGCGCGTTGCTGCACTCCACCTCGAGCACCGTGTGGGAGCCCGCTCGGGAAAAGTCGACCGGCGTCAGCGAGATGCCCGCTAGTGGGCGCACGAAATCGCACTCGACGGGCATCGCGACGACGGGAACGGTGGCTCCAAGATTGGTCTCGATCATTTCATCGTCCACTTGCAAGAATATCGGCGTCTCGACGCACGAGGTTAGGAAGCGCGACCCGTCGCACACCGTCACCTTCAGCATCCGGCTTGACACCGTTTGCTGGGCGGCCGTGTTCGCGAACGAAATGCTCCGGATGATCATCTGGATCAGGTTGCCCGACATGCGAGACATGTTATCAAAGGCAATGATGTAGCCCTTGGTGCACGGCGTCCAGTAATTGGCCGGTGCATCCGGCTTGGACCCGCTTGCCTGAGCGCTTAACAGCGATGCGTTGCTCTGCGGGCTGCGTGCCAAAGTGGGCGACTTGCTGGCGGTTGTTTCGTCGATGGTGTAGAACGACCCGCAGTACAAGTCCTTCACCGTGAAAAGCATCTTGTTCTGCCCTTTTAGCTGAAAGGGCCGGGCGAGGCCAATGTCGTCGAATCGCAGCACGTCGTCGCCGATCCTGAAGCCACTGATGATCTCCACAGCCACGAAGCCCGCTTTGAACAGCACGTCGCTGAGCATCGTGAATCGGCACAGAGGATGCACCGGACCGCTGCGCCGACGGAACGTGAGATGCTTGTTCTCGGTCGCGTGCATGTCTGGATTGTAGGTGCTGAACGTCAACGCAGGGGAGACCTGCACCGGGACCTTAATTCGACCGTCCTCCGCCCCCGCCCCGGGGTTCACTTTCGCGGTGAAGACGCGGGTGCCGCTGCGGGTTTTCGTCGGCTTCACGTTGCATTGGAACGCTATGGTTCGCAGCAGCGCGCCTGTCATCGCGAGCGTGACTTGCGGCACGGTGGCGGACAACGGGAGAAAGTTGATGACGATGTTCACCAGCCGCTGGTCCTCGTCGGTGGTCGCTCGCGCGGAGCGGCCGCCTCCCTTCAACAGAAGCAAGTTCAGGTCGTACTTGGCGATCACCAGCTTTTCGACTCGCGTCCCCACTTTGACCTTTTCTCGTTGGACAAACGGCGACGCCCAGCCCGACCCTTCCAATGCATCGAGCAGCGGATTGGGGCCTTCCGTGCCGTCATGAACGCTTGCCGAGGGCAGGGCCAGCGTGAGGGCCGGGGGCGGCCCGGACTGCGAGCGGGCCCTGCCCACGGCGGTGCCATCAGGGCCCGTCAACGATGGCGGGGGCACCTGAGGCGACGTCGATCGCGCCTTCGAGGGTGACTGGGCGGCGACTTCGAGCTCCTCGAAGACGTCAACTTCTAGAAAGACTGCGATCTCCTTTGCTTCGCTGTTCACGTCGAAGTCAAAATGCAACACGTGACTTGGAAGGTGGGCTCGCGGCGAGCGGAACCGGTCAAATTTATCGCGGTCGGGTTGCCGAAGATTCCGTTGCTCGTCCAACGTCAAGAACCGTAGTTCATCTCCGTCCTGCAGCCCTTGCGACAGCGCGACGCTGACGTAGCCTTGGTTGAAGGCGTCGCTGTCCGGGTCCTCTAGGTACGTGTCGTCGAAGAGGGGGAGGAAGCTGCCCTCGGCCCCGTTGCGGTACTCGATGATGCCCGGGTTGCAGCGGTGGATCTCCGTCACGTCGTCGATCAGTTGAACGGAGAGTTCCAACACGGCATGCGTCACCGACGTCGAGCACCCATCACACATCGTCAGCAGCAGGATTTTGCTCAGATCCTGTGGGTTGTTGCTGCGACACTCGTAGGTGAGCTGCCGGAGAATGCCGATCATGTCGCGCCGGCGGATGGGGAACGGCTGGGCTGGCGCCGACGATGGTCCGCCCGCCGCGCCCAGCCGGGACGATCCCCCTTGGCTCGGTGGACGTGGTGCGACCATCAAGCCGGAACCGTTTGTAACCGTCGTTGCCGCATCTTGCACAGGGGGCGTGGCTCCCTGCTGAACTTCAGCAGCAGGCGGCTTCGGAATCAGCGCCGGCATCCCGGACGTCGACGACGGCGGCTTCTTCAGCAATCCTCGAGCGTTCGTTCGTCGGTTGTCGTCAAACTCGCGCAGCTGCAGGAAGAGCTGAGACGCGGAGTTTGTGCACCGGCCGAGACAAGACTTATCCGTCGCGAGGAGGTCTTGGCTGCGGACGATGCGGCAGCGCTCCTCCGGCGTGAGGAAGCTCATAACGCGAGCCAAGTCATTGCGGAGCATCGCCTGCATCGCGGCCGACTCGATGCCAATGCCGCCTGTACTGGGCGCCGCGTCGTCCCCTGCGCCGCCTTTGCGCTTGGCGGCCGCCGCCTTTTTGGCTGCCTTTTTGTCGCCCGCACCCGCATTGGCCGCGTCGTTGGCGGCTCGGGCGTGTTCCATTTCCGCAATCAGTTCGGGTTTGGGATGCGCCTCGATGATCGCGGGGATGTCGGTGAGTTCGATGAGTGACACGCTGTTGTCGCTCACGGCGGTTTCCACGTTGCGCATGTACACGCGGTCGTCGGTGGTGAACCCCTTCACGACTTGCAGCTTCACGTAGCCTTTGGTCCATGGGCGGTAGCCGAGGGAGTCCTCCTCGATGAGGTTCATGAAGTTCACCATCGGGAAGGCGCCCATCCCTTCGCGGTACACCATGCTATGGTGGTGGACGCTGACGAGGCTCGGGCACACCTGGACCTGCATACGCGACGTCACGGGCACGAACGGATCGAACTTGCGGAACCGGGGAACGGTCGGATCGCCTGCGATGAGACGGAACTCGAGGTGGCGCGTGCCCGTTTGGCTGCGGTCCATGTTCTTGAAGGCGATGCGTCGGTACAGGCTTCGGAGCATGTCGATGGAGACGCAGGTGAACTCGATGCGCAGCTTGGTCCACGTCACGTCCAACGGAGGGGCCGAGATGTTCGCCTGGGCACTCGTAAACGACGCTCTTGGTGACACCTGCGGTTGGGCGTTAGATGAGCCGAAGGCGTCGACCTGCAGAAGGGGAGGGGGTGCCCCGGCAGGAGAGCCGTCCGTGACAATCACGTTGGATTGGAACGGAGCGACGAGCGAACCAGAACGGCTATGGCTGCTGGTGCGCCTCCCTGTCGAGCTCCGACGTGATTCCGACGCGCCCACCGAGGACGCGCTCTTCAGTGCGCCGCTGGGGGACGACAAGCTTTTCAGCCTCGACTTGCGGCGGTCCTTCACGGACTTATTCATGGGGAGCATGCTCCCGGGTATGGTTCCAGTCATGTAGCCCTGAGACAGGACCGCCGTGAAGTCGCCATCGGCCCCTCCTTTGTAGTAAACTATTTTTCCGCCGAAGTCGGTCGAGAGTTCGTCGCCATCTAGGTGGAGGTAAAGCACGTCGCCGTTTTGTTTTCCCAGAAGCAGTTCCACTTCCAGATAGCCCCCTTTGAAGAACACCGAGTCGGGGTCGTCGACGACGGTTTCGGGCGCGAGGAACAACGGCTCTTCCGGGGGCAGAAACTGAACCAGGTGGAGCGGCGTCTCGAGTGGGCATCGCATCACGCGCGGGGCGGTCACCTGCAGGTCCACCCTCGTGATGTCGTCCACGGGCACCACGCGCACCGTGCGACGCAACACGGTATGGCGCCCTCGAGCGCTCGTGACGTGCACGTCGATGATGCGATTTCCATCGTAGGGATTTGACGTCGCGCACGCGAAGCGCAGCCCGCCAAACAGCCGCAGCAGCAACGGCAGTGGCGCAGACGCCGCATCCGGCAGCAGCTGAATCGTCACAACGTAAGATGGGTTCGGAGAGCCGTATGCCACCAACCGCCTGTCGTCGCCCTTTCCGGTGGAGCAGCATTCGCTCAGGCCGCCGCGCTGCTTGGCCAACGTCAGCGGCACAAGGTGACCAAATGCCCGGGCCACCACCCGCCCTCGCAGACTGATGTCGCGGATTGGCCTCAGAGCACTGCGTGGCGGCTCTCGACCTGAGAGTGGTTGTGCGACGTCCGGCGGCGTACTTGGAAGTGTCGCGCTCGGCGGAGTCGGCTTGCGAAACAAACTCGACGCAGACTGGCTCGCGTGAGCGCTACCCACACGGCTGCCCATGTTAGATGTATCGGACGTCGTCGCAGTCGCGCCGTTTCCTGCGACGAACGTCGGTGGAGGCGTCGGGCGTCGACCACCCTCCTCCGCCCGGTACCAGGGGTCCGGTCCAAATCGGATGTCGGACAGCGAGAGCAGTCCGTCGCAGGCGTCGTCGAGAATGATCAGGTCGCCAGGATCACGTAACGAGATGAAAATTTGCAGCCGCAGCCCGACCAGCTGCGCGTCGTCGTCTTCCGTGCGTTTCGGGCCGCCGCCCGATTCCGAATCGGGAATTAACATCATTGACGGTTCGCAGTCGGTGGTTTCGACCGACGTCGTCGGCAGTGTCGTCCCCGGTGGCAGCGGCGGCAGAGGTGGTGGTTGTGCTTCGGAATTGTTGATAGCCAACCGGCGGCCGTTTTCAAAGTAGACACACCATTGCGGGAACACCGTCAGTGGCGGGGCGTCCTCAAGATACGTCATCGCTTCGTGCTGATCCGGAACGGCGGCAATGGGGCGCACCAACCGGATCGGCGCATCGCACGTTTTCATGATGGGGACGGTCTCGGTTTGAGAGGACGATTTGCGCAGAAAAAGTTGCATCTCGAGACGAACGGTTGCTGTCCCTCCCGCGGGTGTGACGTCTTCTGCATAGTATCCCCCCGACAGGAGCGCACTGCGGTACGCGATGCGCGACAGCACGGCGCAGACCGCAAACGCGGTGGTGTGGGGCAATATCTTCAACTTGAGATGTGGGGTGGAATCGTCTCCGTCGGGCGCTTGGGTGTCCTCCTCTTGAGCTTCGACCACGCAGGTAGGGACTTTGTCGACCAAGACGACCCCTTCGTGTGACACCTCGATGAGACACGCTTCGAACCCGATGCCGTTTTCGTCGGAGGAATTAATGCCTGACTTGCGCTGAGAGACCGCCGTGGAGGACGTGCGCGTGATGCCCTCAAACTGGGGCGTGAGCGGTAGCAAGGGATCTTCGGGAGTGCCTCCGACTCTCGATTCGCGTCGGCTCAGTCGGCCCACCGCAGGGGGGTGTGGGGTACCACTGCTGGGGGGACGATTTGCGGCGGATGGCGGCCTCTTTTCCGTCGGTTCATCCGCGGCGTCACACGTTCTGTCCCCGGCGGCGGCGTCTTTCTCAACCACAATACTGACCCCCTCGAATGCATCTTCGTGCTCACGCGGCCGCTGCTGATCACCGTCGATGTGTTCGTGCTGATGGGTTGGAGAATCAAGAGGAGGGGACAGCGAGACGGGCGCGCGCGACACGCGTCGACCGCTGCTCGTGACAGCGCTTGTCGAATTCGCCGGGCGGTCGCTTCCTTCGCTGTGGTGGTGCTCACGGCGCTCTGTGGAAGGCGGGCGTCGCCGCTGCGCTTGCAGGACGATGCCGTTCCGAAGGGCCATCGTCGCGGAGTTCTCGTGAAGGCGGACGGAGGCGCTGCGGTCATCACTCAAAGGAAACGGGTCCGTGAACGGTTCGTGAGACGTCGTCGGGACGTCGCGCGGAGTCACCAACGGCGACAGCATGACCGTCTCGGGGACGGTCTGGTGCTCCGGCAGGCGGGGCTCACGGTCGGACTGGACAGGTGCCGATGTCTCCGTCCCGGCATTTGCTGGCGCGTCGCGGCTGCGTGCGTCCTCCCCTCCTTCGGACGACACGGCCGTCGCCCCCATTGTGGCATCCCCTTGCTGATCGGGCGTACTCGCGGAAGGGTCACTAGTGTTCGTATTGATGCGTTCGGCGCTTGAAACCGCGTCGGTGTCCTGATCGGCATTGACGCGGCCCTTCTCTCGCATTGGGGCGCCTCGGGGAAGGTGGCACGCGGTGATGCGGACGGTAATGGTGCCTCCCATGACGTCCGTTTTCCGCTGCCGCTGGGCGTCGGACAACTCCTTCGTCGGATCGAGCCGAATAGAGAGGGACGGATTTCGGCATATCGTCACTGGGAAGCCGACGTGATTCAGCGGGTAATCGAGCGAGCCACCACCGCCGAAGGAGGTGGTGTTGGTGGTAGCGGCGAAGGACAGCTGGCTCGACGCGTCAATCGACGACGTTTCCGGGAGGAGAGAAGCCATGGACGGGGCGGTCGCGCCCATCAAACTGCCAGGCAACCATTTCAGTGTCACGCGCGGCAATTCCGTGTCCTCCCGTTGGAACTCGGCTTGCTTTTTCTCTAGCGCGAGCCGCAGCGTCGCCTTCGCCTTGGCCGATGTCACGCTGTCGGCATACGTCCGTTGAAGCCATTCCACGTCGCGGTACAGGTCGGTGACGAGCGAACGCCGATCGTGGCTTTCCGACGTTTCCAGCTCGCCTCGCTGCACGGAGCGCAGCATGGCCAGCTGCGCCATAGTCAGCTCCACCTTCTCCCTTTGTTGCTTCTCTAAATGTCGCCGCTGCCGCTCGGCGTCCTCGCGGCGTGACAGCTCACGGTGCACGCGGCCAAAGGCAGTCTCGATGGACCGTCGCAACTCGGCTTGGTCCTTCGAGATGTGCTTGCGGGCTTCGTACTGCTTCGCCCTCACCACGCTACGCTCCTCCTCGATGGACTTGGCGCGAGCACGGAGGAGTTGGCTCAGCGCGGTGTATTCGTTGCGTTTCTCTAGCGCCACACGCGACACGCCGTCAGACCACTCGCGCTCGGTCTCGAGCATGGCTTCCGCCACTTGAGAGTGCAGGATGACTGACAATCGGGTCCACTCATCCGCGGCCCGACGCTCTTTGTCGAGTGCCGCGCGCCCCTCCGAAAAGTGAGCCTCGATGACTACGTCGAAATCGTCCGATTCCTGTTGCAGCATCTCCAGCCGCGCCTTCGCTTCGACGTCGTTGAGGCGCAACTTGGCGCGCCACGTATCGTAGAAGACCTGTTTTCGGGCCTTTGCCTCCTCTTTCAACTCGGCCTCGATCTTCACCAATTCAATTTCGAGCAACGCTTCCTTTCGCTGGCGGTCCGTGGTGGCCTCCATGTGATTCTTCGCGCGACGGGCATCCTTGAGCGTCTCGTTGACACGCGACGAAAACCCTCCGATGACATCTTGAATGGACCCATTCTTGGCTGAGGAGTACAAAAGCTGCGAAAAGGCAATCGGCACCGCCCGCGCGAGCGCGTGACTTTGGCCAAAGTCCACCACGGTGCCCCTCGCGTCCTCGTTGCGGATGAGTCCGTTGACCAACGCGACGTCTTCGGGCCGCAGCACGAGATCGTTGACGCGAATGACGCGCGGTGTGTTCCCCTCGACGTCACTCGATGCCTCTTGGCGACTGTTCCCTGCGGACGCCGATGGCGGCGCACGGCTGGCCGCGTCGCGGGGCGTCGAAGGTCCCGGACCGAGGCCTCTTGAGCCCATCTGCGGTAGCGGTGTCCCTCCGGTTTTCGTGTGCTCCTCCGCTGCGCGGTCCGGGCTGCGTCGACTATCTGTCGATTTTCCTTTTCGCGGGCGCGCCTTTTTCTTCGCGGGAGGAGACGTGGCCCGAGACGGGAGCCGCAGCATGCCCGAGGCCTCCCACCGTTCAATCGTCGACGCATCCCCCGTGCGCATCGCAATCGTGCGAACCGCCATCTTGGCCGCGATGCTGTCCACCTCGCGCGGAAACGTGGGGTTCGATAGCAAGAATGCCTGCCGTCGGGACTTGTGTGGTGGGTTCAAAAGCGGGTGACGGTACGGAACGTACCTTGCGGTCTTGGCGGGCCCTTGCGCTGTCCCAGTGGTCGGTGCCGGACACGTCGAGGATGGCGACGCATCGGTCCCTTGAGGGGGCTTCGCGGACATGGCGGAAAGGGGAAATGTCGTTCCGTGTGTGCGATATTCGTCGTACAACAAAAACGATCGATTCGGATGGCGGAGTCGCCCGTCACGTGGCGTCGCTTTGGTGTCACAACGAAACGGAAGCCTCTAAACTGGGAGCGAGACACACACCCGCACACACAGGCATTCTCAATGCACACAACAATCGCGTCGACGCCGAGCGATCCCCAGGAAAGGAAAGAACCGCCATGGAATCCATGGATGGGAGTAACATACCGCGCCGCGGGGGTCACTTGACAGAATACTTTTGGATTTCGTGCCAGCGGATTTTCTTCTGCAGAAGATGCAAGACGTACACCAACGCCTCCGCCGGTGGCGGGCAGCCCGGCACCCAGAAATCCACAGGAATGACTCTCTCGCACCCGCGGAGGACCGCGTAGGAAAAGTGGTAGTAGCCGCCGCCGTTGGCACAACTGCCCATCGACACGATCCACTTCGGGTTGGACATCTGGTCGTACAAGTGCCGCAGGATAGGGGCCATCTTGTTCGTCACGGTTCCTGAGACGATGATGATCTCTGCCTGGCGGGGCGTCGCACGGGGCACAATACCGAAGCGGTCCAAATCGTACCGAGACGTGTAGGCGTGCATCATCTCCACCGCGCAGCAAGCAAGTCCGAACGTCAGCGGCCACGGAGAATAGCTGATACCCCACTCCAGTAGATCGTGAATGGTCATTTGCGCGTACTGCAACGCGTTGTTCGGTTTGCTGGTGCCTAGCTTGTGCAGCATCGTGGGTTTGGCACCCTTCTTATAGTCCACGCGGTGATTCCACTCGGGGCTCCCGCGAGAGATCATCGCCTTGCCGGACCGCCAGCCTCGCGACAATCGCAGCATGTGAAAGACGGTGCACGAGGAAGGGGGGGACTGCTCAAAGTCACGGGGGAACAAGAACTGGCTAGTGATCACTCATCTCGGTCAAAATGAACCAAAACGAGTGCCGACGAAGACCATCCAGACCTTGTGACGCTTTGTAGAAGTGAGCGATATGTTGGCCAACGGCAGTGATCAAAATTTGTAGACGTTTGCCGCATCGTAGCCCAATCGGCCGAGGACGCCTCCAATTTGGGCTAAATTGGCGATGTCTGGCGCGACCGGCTGCAACGCCAGGCTGCCGGACATGGTATGGCCGCTGCCCATGGGGAATCCCGCGACGTGGTTGAGAAGCTTATCGGGGCCGCACACGAGGACGATGTTCTCTCCGTTTCCTGGCGGAGGCATCAGATCGCGCGCCATCTCCTACGTCACGTATCTTACGAAACCATCGAAGGGCTTCTGTTTGTTCACCAGACTGTCGACGGCGTACTTGACGCGAAACCGCTCTGGAAAACGTCTGGCGAGATCGTCGAAAAGACCCTTTAGGAGAATATGTTTCTCCGTGCGGTTGCAGTACAAGAAGCTGAGCTTCGTGCGATCCGGTACGCCGTTGGCGTCCAGTGGCTCGGTCAGCGCGTGACGAATCACCTGCAGCATCGGCGTGAAACCCGTTCCACCCGCGATCATGCCGACATGCTGCCATCGGTTTGGCCAGTATTGAACCTTGAAGACGACCGCCCTGAAGTTCAACGTGTCCCCGACGTGCAACCCAAATAGGTGATCGGTCATACGTCCTTTCGGTTTGCGTTTGACGATTAGATCAAAGAACCCTTTGGTGCCGTTGGCAGACACAGGCGTGTAGAAACGCTGGCACTGCTCGACCGCCGCATTCCCCGTTTTAAACTGGGCCTGCAGCGTCGAGCAGGGCTTCAAGTTGAACTCGTCCTCCTCGGTCGGCAGCAAAAAGCGGAACAAGGCGACGTCGTGCGTCATGGGAATGATCTCGCCGAGCACGTAGGGCTTGAACACGGTACTGAAGACCTTTTTGTTGTTCGTCAGGGGCGGCGGGCGTGTGGCCAGACGCGGCGGCGGCATCAACTCACTCGGCGTGGCGCTCGTCGCGGAGGAATCGGATTCGGCGAAAACGGTGGTGTTGACCCACCACCAGCGGGCAACGATGCCAGCCGAAAATGACCCGCCGACTCTGGCGACTTTCCGCAGTGCCGCACCATGGAACAGCCGGAAGGCTCGCATGGTGGACATCAAGGCACGTTTGATGGAACCAAAGTGGAGGAGGTGGGGGTCACAACGCACTCAGTCAATCTTGATCGGTTCCTTGCACCGCATACGAGAGTAGCATCGCCGGCTGCAGCGATGCCTGAAAACAACAGAGAACGAGAAAGCAGAGAGGAGGGAGAGAAAGAGTAGCGGACCCATCCCAATTCAAACAAAGAAACGAAGGAAGTCGAGATCCCCAAAAATGACAAAGAGGAGGGACGTATGCAACGAGAGTGGAAAGAAAAAAGAGTCAACAAGCGAATGGGGGGGGGAAAAACGGGGCGAACGTGAGGTGCGGGGCATCCGACGCGGACAGCTGCAACGGGTCCATCGTGATGGCCAGCCAACCCAATTGACGACCCGGAAAGAAAGCAATGAGAAAGGATGGTGGGATACAACAGTGGCGCGGGGCGAGTTGACGCGCGCGAAGCCACGAGATTCGGCCACGTAGGCGGAACAGTTGAAATAGAAGAAAAGCGTTCGCGTGAAAATCAGAAACGACGAAGTAGGGGGGCAGAAGGAGTTCCACAATCCACAAGACCAGGCGAGACAGCAGTCGCGTGTCGCCGATCGTATTGCAACATGGGAGGGGAAGGTTACACATCTCTGGCGGTTTCGCGCGCAAACAGCGCCGTCGCTCTATCGGCGCTCTCACCGGTGGTGAACCTCGCGGGGCTACGCCCACGCCGGTCGAGGTGCTCCCGTGTAGGGCGGCGGCAGCGCGAAGGAGGCACTGCCGCCGCGGTACGGCGGGGGCATTGACGGGCTGTAGGGTACGGCCTGGGACGACAAGCAGGAGTAGGGCGATTGGCTGTACGACGATGGTGACGGGGTGTTGGGACCAGACGGGTAGCCAGACGACGCCGCTTGCATGCTCCGGATCGCGGATGCATGGAGAGGCGGCGGCCGCATCGGGGACTTCGGCAGCTCCACGCAAAGCGCATCGTGAGGGACGGTGGCACGTTCGCGGCGGCTGCGCAGCGGCGCGAGCACATCGCGGATGTAGTCCGCCATGACGTTCACGCTAGCCGGCGTGCTGGCGAACCACACGCCGTCGACGTCCAACAGCAACCGCTTGTGAAGCGAGCGAACTCGGCGTGCATCGTTGTCGTTCTTGAGGTGGACCAAAAAGCAGCCTCCGGGCCGGGCGTCGCACGCGACGACCTCAACGCCCGCTGCTTGAAGGATCAGCCAGCGGATTTCGCCTGCGGTGGTCTCGAAGCGCAGGTGGCCGATGAAGAGCGAGATGAGCGACGCCGCGGTGGCGGCGAGGCTCGGGTCGTACAACGACGGCACAATCGCCTTGGTTTCCTGGCGAGGTGGCACCAGCAGCTCGCACCGGTCCTGGAGGGCTGAACGGTGAAACAGCGTCTGCGGAAAACTTGGGGCGATCACGCGTCCTTGTTCGGCCGCGGCCACCGTGTCCGGCGTCGGCGACTCCGCCTCTCCATTGGAGGACGATCGCGACGACTGCGGCGGCGTCATGACGGTCGACGCGGTGCTGGCACGCTGCGAGGACGCTATCGACGCCGCCACCGGCTGCCACGCGTAGGGATCATGCGTGTAGCAGCGCGGGGTGGGGACGAGCACCGTGGACGACGACGTGGATGAGATCGACGACATCGGAAGAGAGCGCGAGCAAAGGTGTTTGCAGGAAGACAGAGAGTCTGTAGTTGGGAAGCGGCAGCACACAACATCCGAAAGGAATGGCCGGTGGGAAGTGAATGTAACGCCCGCATTTGTGGATGGCGGGGAGGGATAAAAATCACAATTCTCCGTCCTGCAGCTGTGCAGCCCGCGCTCTCGCCCGTAGCGCTTGATCCACGATGGGTTTGTAGCCGATGTCCACGACCCGGTTGTTGGCGTCCCGAACAAAGGTGTACTTCGCCGCCTCCGTGGCGATGGCCGCATCGGTCTGGCCGAAGAAGAGAAACGCCAATTTGAGAACGACAAATCCAATGCCGCCGATCCACGCGGCCTGCACCGAGCGCCATCTCCAGCCAGTCTGAAAGGAACGCGGCAGGGCCGGTCTCAGCGTGGAGAGGATGAGGCCTCCGAGGCTCCGAGCTGGGGGAGCGCTCGCGGCGGCGGTCCGAGGGGTGCCGGTGGGGGGCGTCCGCAACTGCACCCGCGGAGGCATTTTTGCGCGAAATAGCGATGACTGAGTGACGGGACAAATCAGCCAGCAGTCAGCAGATTTCGACACCCTCGTGGTCGGATCTTGTTGTTGACTTGGGGGGGCGTGGATTCGTCAGAGGTGTGTTTATCACGAGGAGGGGAGTTAGGAAGGGGCGCTCCTGCCCCTTGTGACGTGCTCCTGGTAAAGCTTGTCATAGCCCTGGCGATCCTCGACGGACACGCTGGGGTAGACCTTCTCCAGGGCAAGCTTAAAGTGATCCGCGGTGACGCTCGGGGCATCCATGGCCACCTCCGTGCCGTCGGAAATCGGTACCAATTCGTCCGCTCCCGGAATGCCCCCCGCTCTCATCGGCGCCGGCATTCCCTCGCTCATCGGCGCCGGCAGGGCGCGTTCGTAGGCGGCCATCTGCTGCGGGGTCGACGCTGCATAAACATTTTTCAGGGCGGTGAGCGATGCCTCCCGCACCAGCGACGTGAGATCCGCGCCGCTGAATCCCTCGAGGCGACTGTCGCGGCCGAGCGCCTCCAGGTCGACGGATTCGTGAAGTGGATACTTGCGTCCAACGGTGCGCAAAATGGCGACTCTTTGTGGTGCCGTCGGAAGGGGCACATAGAGCAGCTTGTCAAGTCGGCCAGGCCGGAGCATCGCGGGGTCGATCATGTCGGGCCGGTTCGTGGCGGCGATGACGTAGACGTGCTCGCGTCCGTCCACGCCGTCCATTTCTGTGAGCAGCTGGTTGACGACGCGCTCCGACGAAGGGTTCGCGCGGTCGGAACCGCGTCGTGGAGCCAACGCGTCGAGCTCATCAAAAAAAAGGACACACGGCGCGCTGGCTCTGCCCCTTGCAAACACCATGCGGACGCTGCGCTCGCTCTCCCCGACGAACTTGTTGAGCAGCTCGGGACCCTTGATGGAGATGAAGTTGGCGCCCGATTCGCTCGCAATCGCCTTCGCCACGAGTGTTTTACCACAACCAGGGGGGCCGTAGAGCAGGATACCCATCGGGTGGTCCAGTCCGAAGCGCCTGTGCAGACGAGGCGTGCGGATCGGCTGCAGCACACAGGTCATGAGCTCCTGTCGCGCCTCCTCCAGCGCGCCGACATCGGCCCAGGTGACGTTCGGGATGGTCGAAAATCCCTCTCGCATCGCGCTTGGTTGCACCCGTTTGGTGGCTAGTTTAAGGTCCATCGCGTGCACCGCAAACGACGTCAGCGCCGCGGCCTGGGGATTGTCGAGCTCGCCGCTGCGACTGAGCGTGTCGTGCATTCTCCGGATGGCCAAGATGCACGCCTCCTTGATGAGGAGGTGCAGATCGGCGCCAACGTAACCTGGCGTGCTGTTGGCCACGTCAAAGAAGTCGACGTCAGGGGCGACAGTTAAACGCTTCGCGAGGACTTCCAATATGCTCTTTCGCTCATCCAAGGTGGGAATGCCGAGGGCGATCTCGCGGTCGAAGCGGCCGGCACGGCGGAGGCCAGCATCGATTGCTTCGGGTCGGTTCGTGGCTCCAATCACGCACACCACCTTTCCTGATTCCCGCCACGACTGGGTAAGCTGATCCATGCACGAAAGGAGCTGAGCGACAATGCGTTTTTCCATTTCGCGCTGTGCGTTTTCTCGACGGCCGGCGATGGTGTCAATCTCGTCGATGAACACGATGCTGGGAGCGGCCATTGCCGCATCTTGGAACAGCGTGCGCAGCTTGGCCTCGCTGTCGCCGCTGATTCCTTGAACGATTTCTGGAGCACTGACAAAAAACATAGGGACTTTCAAGGAGCCCGCAATCGCTTGCGCTAGAATTGTCTTTCCGCAGCCCGGGGGGCCGTGCAGAAGCACGCCGCACGGTGGGTCGGCGCCGATGCGGGAAAACAAGTGTGGATACCTCAGCGGCAGTTCGACGAGCTCTCGGATGATCGGGAGTTCGCGTTGTAACCCGCCGAGCTCGTCGAGCGTCACATTGGGAATCGTGCCCACCACCGCCGTGGGCTGCTGCTGTGGGTCGGTCGAGCCAGCGTCACGCCGGCGCTTCTTGAGCGCTGCGCCGCCAGTCAGAGGATCGGCGTCGGTTGCTGTTTTGGTCGGCTGCTCTCCGTCGCTGTTCGTTTCCTCCGGTGCCGCGACGTTAGCGGCGGTGCGATGCGGAAAATCGAGGCCTGAGCGCAAGGTGGGTGTCGACACCGACGAAGGCGGACGCAGCGGACTGCTGAGAGGTGGCTTTCGCGAGTGGTGGGGAACCCCGCCTCTCGGGGAAGCGGCGTTGTGGTGTGCGGAGGCCATTTTTCCGATACGCTGGCGCATCGCGTCGCTCAGCTTGTCACCTGCCTGATGGGACGCCATGTAAAAAAGAGAGCGGCTGTGCGGCGGAGGGGCAACCACTAACACGGGCAAGGAATCGCGCAGCGAGATCGGAATCGAGCAATGATAAGGGGGGTAACGTCGCTACTCGAGAAGTGTGCGTGGCGCGAAGAGAGATCATGTCTAATGGTCTGGACCTTCACGCGGCGTGGCTATGGCTGCGCGATTCACCGTTCTCGTGGCTTTCGGAGACGTTGGACGACGCATCGGTCTCGGACGGATCGGTGTTGCCGATGGCGTCGCTCCTGAGAGCGGCTTCGAGGCCGACCTGCGCATCCTCGTCCAGGCTCGCCCAGCAGCGCTCGAGCAGCTTCGACCCGCCGTCGGTACCTAGAAATGAGTGCAGGGTGATGGTGGCGCCGAGGGCGTTTTCTAAAATCGAGACAACGGATTCGATGCGTGTTTGCAGCTGCGCTCGCATGCGCCATTCTGCCGTTGTTTTTGGGTGCTGCGCCGGCTTCGAGGGATCGCTCCACTGGAGGTACTTTTCCACCAGCGCGGTGCAAAGTCTGCAAACGCGGGCGAGCGACGAGTCCCAGTCCACGTCGGCGTCGTAGGCAAGCCACTTCCTGGGCATGGTGGCCTCGACCTGTTCCGGGGTTCGGCAGTGGACGAGAGAGCGTAAGAACTGCGCGTCCTGGGGCGTCCACTGCGCCTGTTCGATGAGCTCCGGGGCTCGCGGCGGCTGCATCAGCACCTTCGCGGCGTCAACGGTCCAGCCGCGAAGAATGCCTTGCTTCACGACGGACGGGTCTCTCACCGATAGCACGGCGCCGCAAAGGTTGGGGTCGTTTGGATTGAGCAGCTTCACTCGAAACGTCATGCGACTCGGGTCAGCCGTGTATGGAAGGCTGTTGGCGATCGACAGCGTCGACGAGGAGGAACCTCCCGATGCACGCGGCCGATGAGCTGTGTGACCAAACGATTCCTGCATGCAAATGGGATCTAATGACAGCCGCTGAATAGTGAGAGGGGGTTAGAGAGAGAGCACACAGCCAACAATCAAACGACCTTGAGGGCGACCGATGGAGTGTCAACCGTTCACAACCCAAGGCATAATTATTAATAGCACACAACAAATACCACAAAAAAAATTCGTCAACGGTCATTAGAACGAGGATCCCTCAGCCTTGTCGGTGGCGGCTCCGTCGAGAAGGTGGGCGTGATGCAACGCCCCAAACTCTTCCAGCACCTCCGCGAGTTGCGACGGGGCCACAAACTGATGGGCGGATGCTGCGCGGCGTGACGGTGACGCGTCCGCATCGTTCTGGCTATCCATTTTTTGTGCCTGCGACTCGTCGGCGCGCACCGCTGCGATGCCGGAGGCGTCATGCCGAGGCCTCAGCGTGTCTTTTTTTTCGCCGTACTGGCGCGTCCGCGCAAGGTCGGCGAAGTAGAGCAGCCGCTTGATGGGCATTCGCTCGGGCAGCATGTTGGACACGTCGGCTTGTGCCACCCGGTAGTCGGTCAACACGGCCGCCGCTTCGTCCCGAGTCAACGGGAACAGTTGCTCCGCCGCGTCGATGAGCTGACCCCCTGTGTCGATCATGCGGAAGATGTCGCCAGATGCTGAGCTCGACACGAGAATCACGATCACTCTGCCGTGCTCAAATCGCACGTTGGGCCGGTGGGCTACGTCGGCAGCACTGGTAGTGTCAACGTTTTCGTCGTCCTGTCCGGCTACGAAATGGTGCCGCAGCAACGAACTCAGCTCGTTGAGCAACGCTGCGTTGGCCGATCCGCGCCCCTCCGAGCCTCCGCTGTACTCCAACAGCTGATCGACTGCGTCGACAATGACGCAAGAAAAGCCTTCCGCCGTCTGCGACGCCGCCAGAAAGACCTGTCGAATGCGCTCAATCTTGTCCGAGGTCGACAGCCCGATGAAGGCATCCGGACTGATCACGTGGACAAACGGGGGATTGACGAGTCGGGCGACGAGGGCGGCCGTGGCGGTGGTTCCCGTTCCGGGAGCACCGTGCAGGGCGACGCGCAACCACCTTTGATCGGACGCCGCGAACGTCTTTGCCAGTCGTTCCAACCGCTGCACCACCCGCATGACGTGCGCGTTGTAGAGTACGAAGCCAGACTCCAGGTAGATTTGCGTCGCCGTGCTCGGGCCACGGCTCGACAAAATTTCTCTGACTCCGCGGCGCAGATCATTGAGTGTTACCTGGAACGTCGGTTGGGCAACTGCGTCGGTGTTCGTGGGGTCGGCGTGTGGGTCGGCGTCAACCTGTGCTCGGACAACGGCGTCAGCGAGCCGCTTCGATTCCGTTGTGTATCGTTGGACGCCAAAGCTAACCGCCGACCGCACCACACCCGCGATGTCCGCGCCGGAGAGAGACGTGGTTTCGGAGGCCAGCTGGTCCAAGTTCGTTTCGATTTCCTCGTTGTCCAGGTAGCCCTCCTTCCGGAGCAGGGCAGTGTGGATCTCAAATATTTGGCGGCGACCCACCGCATCGGGAAGCGGAAGTCGAATCTGGACTTCGAAACGGCCTGGACGTAGCAACGCGGTATCGATGGCCTCTAGCCGGTTGGTCAAGCCGATCACCAAGATGTTATTCAGTGACTTGACGCCGTCCATGTAGGCGAGCATCTGCGTGGTCACGCCATCGTAGACCGCCCTCGCCGCGCTGTCGTCGCTTCCCGCGCCGCCGCGCTGCCGCATGATGGCATCCATCTCGTCGAGGATGATGACGTGCAGCGGGGCGCGCTCCTTCAGCGCCGCGAACGACTCCGCCGCGTCGTGAAAAAGTTCACGGAGGTTCTTTTCGCTGTCCCCGACGTATTTGCTCATGATTTCCGGCCCGTTGACCAACTTGACCTGCTTCGCGCCAAGCAATTGAGCCACTTTTCTCGCGACGAGGGTCTTGCCGGTGCCTGGAAGCCCGAACAGAATGACGCCCTTCACGTGGGGAAGTTGCAGCGTCTGCGAGATGGATCTCATGGACGGGAGTCTCGTGGCGAACGCACGTCGGAATAGTTGCTTCAGTTGCTTTGACAGGCCGCCGATCCCAAGTGCCTTCCAGTCCGGTTGGTCAATGTTGCTCAGCAGCTGGTCTGTCTTCGCGGCCTTCGTCGCCGCCGTGTCGGATTCACCCGTTGCAGCCGCTGGTGCCATCGTGACCCCATTGCGCAGCAGTCCAGCCACGCCCTCACGCGTCACCACTTTGACGTGGTACTTCACGCCGGCGCGAAGAAGCGGGTTGGGCAGCGCACAGACGAGCAGCTGGTGGGGCAGCAAGTCGGAGTGCTTTGTGTGGTCACAAACCACGGCTGCGGCGGGGGATGCATCGGATGGGGTGGGCGCCGCCCCCTCTAGACCCGTCGTGGGGGACGACGTCGGGGTGGAGGCCTGGGCTGGCACGAGCAACACGCGGGCACCGAAGCTCCCGAAACCGCGGCCACGGATGGTGATGGTGGCGGCCGCCCCCGAAAGCTGGCACCCGTCCGTCACGCCGCGTGGGCGGTCCTCATCGTCGCAGCCCGCGACCCATAGCACTTCGACGACGGGAAATCGTTGCTGGTGGTCCGCCGCGATCGATCCCCAGTTGCCGCCGGGTGTGGCCGCGGCGAGGCCTCCCGCAAGAACGGCAACGACGACGGCGGCGGCAAGTCGCAACATCTCCTCAAGCGTGAAAATCTGTTCAAGTACAGCACCACAGGCTCTGCACGTTGTAACACCTGAAGGCAGTGGAATAACGACGCGCAGTCACGACCGACGCAACGTTTCGGATCCAGGGGAGCAGGCAATCCGGAAAATTCAGCAGCAGGGGCAACCACTGAGTGGCACTCAGGGTGGAGGGAAATAAAAACACGCAAGCTAGTTCGTTTGGCGACTCAGGGGCTGAGTCGCCCGAAAATGGAAAGGGTGAAACCGGATGGTTGAGAACAAGGGGAAAGGCTCTTGGTACTGCGGCGCGTTAAAGGGAACCTCTTGTGGACAGGAAGCGTCGACCGTGGGTCGCCGAAGAGGGGGGACAGACAGAGACAAGGCACATTGGTCGTCCGGGAAGGGGAGAGGGAGGGAGGCCACACGGAAGCGGAAAGGAGGGAGGAAAGAAAAGATTGGGAGATAAGATAGCAGCACACAAGAAACCAAAAAGAGGGGGGAAGAAAGGAAGTTGTGGTTCTGGCACACACAACTCACAGTTGGCGCGCCAAACGCACGTATGACATGAATGGATCGGGCTTGTTCCAGCGGGCCACGTGTGTGGAGCCAATCGATCGCTTTTGGCGCGCGCAGAGGGGGGAGGGAAGGCGAAGCGGGAGGATGATGGGAGAGAAAAGCACCACACGAACGCGAATGGCCGCCACCCCAGCGGCTGGCCAAGATTCAAAAAATAATAAATTGGAACTTTCTGATGATTCTTTCGGTTGAAAGACGAAGAAATAAGGAATTTCATTCCGACGAATTCTCTCGGTCGTCCCCACCAGGCGTGCTTCATTCGCACGACCAGGAGCGAGGGTCGGCCTCGGCCAACGCGAACAGGCGCAAGCTCGAAAGCTGCTTGCTGAGTTGGTTGAGGTCGGCATCGACTTGCTCGACGGTTGGGGTGTGGGTCGCGAACTCGTCGGCGACGCGCTTGTGTTCACGGAGCCATGTGTGAAACCGACGAATAAATGGTTTCCACTCGTTCTTCACTGCTTGCTGATGCTCCTTGTCGGTCGTTGTGGACGTGGGCTTCGCGGCATCTCGTAGCTCCGCATGTCGCAGTGCGGAGACGTGAGCTTCTCGGATGAGCAGACCAAGTGCGATGCACCGCGCCGCGGGATGCAATGGCTGGGGCGGCGCACGGTCCTCGTCGGCCGCGGCGGCGGCATTCGCGAAAGGAACGGATGGCTTCGCAAATGAGGCAGCCTGGGCGAGCTGGCGGCGTGGCCCACGGGCGTCGCGGACGGTGAATTTGAGCGACATAGTTGAACCAAAACGAGTCGAAATGTTGGGTCGGAAAGGGGGTCTGCGTGGGAGGAGGTGAGGTTGCGTCGCCAACGTCAGGGATCGTGCACTACCCTTGGTCCATGAGCGCAAGCGCGAGGTCATTGAACGATCCATCGAAGCGTGCTTCGTACACCTGTCTACAGTCCAAGCTTCTGTCCACCTGACAGAGCAATTTGCGGAAACAGTTGCCGCAGAGCATCTCCGGTCGACTTTGGGCGATCGTTCCCCAGAGACAGAAGCGGCGGGAACAACGGGTCGGCAGTGGGAAGCCACGCCGGCTGCTTGCGGACGGTGCTGGAGGCAGCTCCGGCGTCCGGCCGGCGACGGTCCCCGCCGCCTCGTCGCCTCATCAGGCGCTGCGGCGATGACAGACCCATCGCGGTCGCTGCTGCACCGGCGGCAGGATCACCGGCTTCCGCATCCGCTTTACAACTTGGTAAAAACGCGTAAGGCGACACGTAGGGTATCCCGCCCCGGGATCCAGTGCCCGCGGTCGGTGCCACTGCACGGCTTTCGCTTTCGGGTGGTTGGTCGGTGCTCGGTGCGGCTGACTTGCCATCGATGCACCCCGCCGGGTTGCTCTTCTGGGGAGGAACCCTCAAGAGCTCGTCGTGAAGCTGAAGGACATCTAGGGCGGCGTTCACGACCGCAGGATCCTTCGACGTAGCGGCGGCATCGCCGCAGAAGCGCTTGATCACGGCAATTCGACCAAACAGCCGATCGCAGTAGGCGTCGAAGCGGTTGTGGTGCTGCAGGATGCAGTCGACATGGGAGCACAAATCGCGGCGCAGCCCGTCGATCTTCGTCATCAGCGCTGCGTGCTGGGTGGTCTCCTCCACGACCTTGAGCTGCGCCCGGAACACGTCGTCGAGCTGGCTGAGTGCGGCGGCAATGATCGGATGATGCCGCATGGCGGAGCGTTCTACCGTGGCGTGAATCGCGGCGGCGGTGTCGTTGGCGATTTGGCGGTCGACGCTCAATGGGCTCAGCCGAAGGGGCTTCACAAGTTGGTCTCGGAGGACGTGGGAGATGACGTGTTCGACAGCCGCGGCATCGCCGTTGGTCACGATCGCCCCTCCTGGGCCTCCTGCGTCCGCGAAAGAGGGAGGGGGGGTCGCATCGGGTGACATTGCGGAGGCCCTAAGCGGCTCCGCGGCGCTTTGCAGCCACAAGATGCCGTACTTCTTCGCCGTTTGCCGCGCTACGGTGACGGCGGGTGCGTCCCTTGTTGAGGTCGCCACCTTGAGGTAGTACTGCGTGATGTTCTGCAGCGCCAGTGTCACGAGCCTGTGGCCAAGTCCGAGAGCCGGGAGCAGGCAGTCCAACAGGTGGTGAGTGGCACCGTGTTCGCGCTTCGCTGCAGCGGTCTCTCCTAAACTGTGAATGACCTTCAGAAGCAGCTCCACAACTCGACTGATTTCCACACGGTAAATCATAGGAGCCACCAGGTCTCGCTTCTTGAGCATTTTGTGGAGCGTGGCGCGCAGTGTGTCTTCGGTAAACGCAAGCCTACTCGCGTCGTAGCACGCTCCAGTGTAATCCAATACCACAGTGGACTTCGCATAAAGCACTTCTGCATATTTAATTTCTGCGGCGATCGCTTCGTGGCTCGTCTCGCCATACACACGTGCGATGTCTAACACCCCCCGGTGCACCGTGGCACCGTCGCCCTGCAGCGTCCCAGCGGCGACCAACACATCGCCAAACGTGGGATCGCACTGCGTGCGGCAAGACGCGAACGACGTCCATAGCCTAACCGCTCGATCATACAACTTGGCGGCGTCTAACAGAATGGGTTCGCGGTGCTCGGGGACAACACGTTGCTCCTGCGCGCATTTTTCGCACATAAATCTGTGAAGGTACACGAATGAAGTGCCACCGGTGCCGCTCAACCCGGACAGCAGGAGGGAGCGCGATGTTCCTGGGGCCTCGCCCGTGACTTGCTCCACTGGTCCGAGGTATGCGCGGATGAACGTGCCGTCGGCCCCTGTCCCATCGGCGTCGGGGTCGTCGACTCCATCACCCTGGCCCGCGCCTCCTCGCGCGGTGCTCATCGTGCCCTTCGCGCCGCCCGCGGAGCGACCCGAGCGAGAGCCAGCGGTGATGTGCCCGTCCTCCCGGGGGCGTGACCGCGTGCCCGCCTTGGCGGCCGGCTTCTTGCCTCCCGTTGCCGAGGCAGCGGCCGTCGATGTAGACGCTCCGGCCACGGCGCCTTGCGGCGCGGACTGCTCGTACGCCAAGTGGCTGGCATCGTTGGCAATCGGCGTGGTGTTACTAAGCATCACCGCATTCGGGTGGGCGAGGGTCGCGGGGTCGGAGACGTAGAAAGCAGCGGGCGCTTTGCACGACCGGCATGGTGTGTGCCGCGAACAGCGATAGCGGAAATCCGCGATGTTGCTGACGAGCGCCGCTACGGCAGGGTGCTTCTGGGCTTCCAGCGACACACACGCTGCGTCTAGGTAGTCGTGAATTCGGAGTACACGGTCGGGGGTCACCAATTTGCAGCCGTCGGTCCAGCAGGACGATGCCACCGTCGCCGCCACTCTCGCCACGTGCTTCATCGCGTAATCGCTTTCCATGTGCGACAGCGCACCACGGAGCTCGGAAAGGCCTTCCACCATGAACGTTTCCGCACGGTCCATCCGGTCGAAACTCGATGCGAACGTGTAGCCGCACTCCAAAATTGAGGCGGCGATGACGAGGCGGTTGTGACTGGAGCGGCGAATGTCCAGCCACCGCTGCATGCTCGCCGCGGCCGCGGCAAAGTTGCCCTTGGCAGACGCAGCCAACGCGGTGAGGCGGAGCGCCAGCGTCAACCTTGGGTCCGACTCGGACATTAGCTTGCTGAAGTAAGTGATCTCTTGGCGGCACGCGGCCTCGACGGCGTCCGCGAAGACCACATCGTCTTTGGTCGTAATCGCCGCCTCCTGAAGAGTCACCGCGCTGCGCTCCCCGACGCTACTCAGCGCGCCCGACAGCGGCAGCCAGGAGCACGACCGAGTACTTGGTTTGAAGTGAACATACAGACGCTTGCCGCGGAGATCCGATGACAGCTCGGCTGGCAACAGTTGCAGGATCCGGGTCACCAGCACCGAATTCGGCCGGGCGCTGGCCCCGATCAGTGGATAGAGTGCCAGCTGGCTTCCCTCGTCTGCGTTGACGTCGATGCCGCTCGCGTCTGGTTTGAACCGGCCTGGTGCTACTTCGACGGCGCTGTAACGCGTCGGTAGGCTTTCGACACGCACCTTGGTATTCGACAGGGCATGATAGACCTGCAGCGAGCTGGGATCAAAATTGGGCCGACGTTCCGTAGCACCGGATGGCGGTCCGCCTTTGGTGTGGAGCGACACTTCGATCGTGAAGGTCGGCGGTCCAGCAGGTCGCCGGCCGCCGTCGTCCGTCACGACGTTCGACACATCGCTCGATGCGGATGGGTCACTGGTCGCAAGGATGGACGTCCCCGCGCCGCCGACCAGCGGGCAGCACTCGCAGTCGAACTTCCGCTTCATGGTGGGCAGCATCATCGACTGCCAAAACGACTCGCCATCGGGAGAGATCAGTAGCAGCGCGCGCAACATGTTCACCACGACCAGATCGTCGCCGCCGCCTGTCGACGATGCGTGCAAACGGTCTCGGATGATCTGTTTGCATGTGCGCGCGGTGATTTCCAGGTGGAGCATGTGGATGAGCGCGTCGCGTGTGTCGGCGGCGACCGACTTACGCTCCGCCACGTCCCGCACAACGGTTCCCAGGTAGCGCAAGGGAACACCATGTTTATGGCAGAGCACAGACACTTGAGGTTGCTTCAACGATCCGGATTGACACAAGGCCATCAACTCAGACGACAACGGGCCCACGCACGACTGGGACATGTGACCCTGCGCAAAGCCGATGCTGCTTTGGCCGTTCGAGCTCTGCGAAGGGGTGCCTGCGTCTCCGTTCAGCGCCACGCTGCATGTGGACCGCATGAACTCGGGCCGGAAAAGGCAGTACAGGTTTGCCAACGGGACGTTCTCGATGGGGTGTCGTGCCGCGATGCGCTGCTGGGAAGCTTGATCGCGAATGAATTCAGGCGGGCATACAGCCGTCGGCAGCCACCTTGCGACATCCACGCAGTACGTGGCATCGTGCGACGGACTGTTGAACAATTTGACGTCGAGCGCCGTCGGGATCTTCCGCTCAGCTTGGCTCGGCGACGGCACGACAACATGTCGCTCTAAGGGAATGAACTCGCCGAGCTGATGGGCGACGTATGCCACGCTGTCGTCGGCGGCGACGTAATTGGACCCGAAGCTACCGTAGCATAGTGCCGCGTCAGACGTTGGTGGTGGCGCGGAAGCGAAGATGGTGACTCCCATGTGGACGATCAACGCACATAGTGGGGGCACGAAGTCGGCGAACGGTAGGTTCAGGCACGTTCGAGCGGCACGCACTTCGTTGGTCGCGGCTTTGTGCGCTCCTTCTCGGCTGCCGTAGAGAGCGACGAACGGGGGGCCGCACGCTAGAATGAAGGCGACGCCATGTTGGGCGTAGGCGTACGACTCGTGCTGGCGCACTGGCTTCACCGTCTTCTGCCAAGACGGGACGGAACGTTCCTCGACGACTTTCTGTGCGATCGGTGTCACAAAGGTGGCGAATTCGTCGGCGATGGCATTCGCTCGCTGAATTTTGGCGGCGAGGCGGGTCAGGTTGCTGCACAGTCGGCCCGCGTCGTGCACCGCGCGCCACTCTTGCCACCAATGTCGTGTATCCTGCGCACTGCCCGTTGCGGCCGCCGCGCCCCGCATTACGTACTCTTCGAAGCTCAGTGCTTTGGCCTGGCTTGGTTGCCCTTTGGCCCCCACGGGTGGCGCTGCCGCGTCCGTGCTGTCCGCACTGGGAAGGATAGGTCGGTCGAACAACGGTCCGTACACTGACGCTCGCCGGGACAGTGCGAAGCCCGCGATGTTTGGATCCCTGCGGGGGTCCGGACTGCGTGGCACCAATAACCGGTGGGCCGTGTAAAACGCGTCGACACCGGACGCCGTGGATCCCTCGGCGTCGGGTGTGGCGGCGCTGCGGCCGATGTGCGTCCCGCCGGTGCGACCTCCTCGCGCGGTGAACATTTGGGCCACAACATCGGATTCCGCCGTGTCGCTGGGCACCTCGAGAAAGGCGCTCGGCACCGCCAGGAGCATGGCGAAGGGGAAGGAAGGAATGAATGTAAACGACGGGGAAGCTGCATGGGGCGACGGGTGTCGACACAAACACTAAGGCAAGTCTCAGCGGACCAACAACCACGCGAAAAACGGTTGGTGAGCGTGGAACGACCCATTATTCGTTTTGGGTCGAGAATCGGCGACGCCGTACAATGAAAAGGGGTAGGGATGGGAGGATAGGGGAAACGCGTCTCTTCCCGCGCGCGCGGAATGTGACAACTCATAAAGGGATGTACAACACGGGGGCGGCCCGTGTGGGGGGAAGGGTACGGTACGGTACGGTACGGCAGAGGGAAAGGGTGAGGGCCATCAGGCGGTGGGCCAGGTTCTGCCTGATGGATGGATTCTATGTCGACGTCATGGCTCGGACGGGTCCGATGACGTCGCGTCGTCCTCTTGCGACGTTGTCCACCGCTTTTGGAGCAAGTTCACTGCGTGCTGCTGGAGCGCTTGGCTTCCAGGGGCATCTCCACGGACGTTGTCGAGAAACTTGGCGAAGCATGCGACTGTTTCGACGTCGTGTGGGTCCAACTCGAGCGACTTGCGGAAGAACACTTCGGCCACATCCGCGATGGACGCCGTCGCCGGCTGTTTGGCGGCGCCGCGCAACTTCGCAATGGCGGCGTCGCTCGCCGCGTCTCGAGCGTTGACCGACGCGTGCCACTCCTGCAAGAAGCATGCCGCCATCCGTAGTGTGACCGCGTTCTTCGAATCCAGCACGACAGCCGTCTCAAAGCTGCTCCATGCCTCCGACGTGCGACCGTTCCTCCACAAGAAGATCGCGAGGTGAATGTGGTGCAATGCTTCGCTCGGGGCGAGCTTCACAGCCTCCCGATACATGACCTCGGAGTAGTGCAAGGCGTCCGTCCGGTGGGGCCAGTCTTTGTCTTGTTGCTCCGCCTGCGTGTCCAGAAAGGCAGCATAGCAGCAGAGCGTCACAGGGTCTCGGGGATCAATGGCCAGCGCCTTTTGAAAGTGCTTCTCCGCCAGCTCCGGCGCGTGGTACACATGGTTCAGGAAGGACGCGTAGCAGAAGTGCGCCTGGGCACTGTTCGGGTTGAGCGCCACTGACTGCAAATGGCACGCTTCCGCGTAGTCGAGGCGGTCGGGCATCGTCACGGCCAGCAGCTCGGCGAGATGATCGAGGGCCACAATGTTGGCGGGGCTCGCGCTGATGGCATCGCGGTAGTGCTTCGCGGCTGGCTTCGACCGGCGGAGGCCGTGCCAGTACAATCGCGCCAGGTGGAAGTGTGTGTGGCTGTCGCGAGGTCGCCGCGCTAAGATCGCCTTGTGCAGCTGCTCAGCGAGGAGCAAGTTCTTCAGTCGGTACTGGATGTACTGAACGAGGTCGTACACCATGTTGAGGGCTGCGTCGGATATCGTCCCGGAGACGCCGAGCCCGTCCAACGTCCTCGCGACGGTGCTCTGGACCGCTGCTTCGAATGCATCTTGCTGCCGCTCGTTGTCGTCGTGAAGGGCGGGGCTCGGTTCAGCAGGCGCCGCGCCTGGAAAAGGTGTGGGAGGTCGTTCATTGTTACTCGAGGGATCCTGTTGGGATAACGCGGCCTCGTACCAGCGGAGCACGCTGTACGCCGTGCCCACCTTTTCCTCAGCCTTCGCGCGCTTGTGGAGCAAATCGCATGTCACTCTACCGCAACCTCCTGCCGTCTCGATGAACTTGTCGAGCTCGGCCGCGGCTGCTTCCTGCTGGCCCGTGGACAAGAGGAAGTGGCTGAAGAGGGTCACGCAAGACACGTGGGTCGGATTGGCGGCGCGCGCTTTCTCGAACCACAGCCGCGCCTGCTCCGTCTCTCCCTTTTCACCATGAAGGAAAATGGCGTAATTGGCCGCCACTTGGGGAAAGTTGGCCGAAGGCGATCGTTCTGCGTGTTGAAGGGCAAGCTTGTAAAGGCGCAACGTTTCATCCCTGTCCTTGCGGTTGTCATGCTGGTACACCGCGCACTCGCCAAACACGAAGCAGAGGTCGAAGGTCGCATCGGATTGCAGTTGACTGGGATGACGCGCCGCGATGGTGGTCGCTGATCGCTCCGCCGCTCGGTAGAGCGCTTCGACCACCGCGTTATCGCGTGTTGGACTGTGCAGGTGGCACCACGCGGCCTGCACGGCGTGCATCGGGTTGTCGGGGTCGGCTTTCAACGCCGTTTCGTAAAAGATGGCGGCCACGCTGTCGTCGTGAAGGTGGTGCTGGTGAAGCCACGCGAGACGCAACACGACGTCACATTTTTGTTCGCGCGAAAGTACGTCGCTGGGTCGTGCGAGCAGCGACAAGAGTCGTTTGCGGGCATCATCAAAGCGGCGGTCGCTTTCCAGCGCCGCAGCGAGCTGCAGTAACAGCGGGACACTCGGGCGTCGGTTCCCGGAAGCTTCGACGAGACCCACGCAGCGTTCGAGGATGACCACGGCGTCTCCTGCTTTCCCCAGGCGGTGAGCGGTCACAGCGAGCCCTTCGAGCAGCCATTCGACCACCGTGCAGCTGGGCTCCCGCCACGCGGTGTAGGCTCTGGGATTCAGGTGGTCAAGTTCGTCCCGGACGGCCGACGCCCCATTGTCTCCGCGGCGCTGACTACAAAGCGAGGATACCGGAGACGGATTGCCGGCGACTGCCAAGGCGCCTTCCATGTAGCAGGCCGCTCGGATGGCATCCCCGACGCGGTCAAGCAGGCAGATGCCGATGTGCCCGAGCACCTCTGCTGGGTGGAGCAACGTTCGCTTGCCGAGAATGTCAATTTGCAGCTTCGGTGGCGCCTCTCGAAGCGATTCAGCGATGCGCGTCATGAGCTGCAGCGCCACGTCCACGTCACCTTTCACCGCAAGCGTTCTGGCGTAGTGCAGCTCCACGAGGCGACCAACCGGATTGTCAGCGCGCAGCGATTTCGTTGCACGTGAGAAAATCGACAGAACCTGAGCGGTGCCGCAACCCGAACGTTCCGTACACACCGCCGCGTTGAACAGAAGCTCCCCATGGCGTGTACGCGCCCACTGAACAGCTTCACACTCTCGTTCGCACTCACGTGGGTGCGCGTCCGGGTGCTCAGCGCGCGCGGTTCGGCTGGGCGACGTCAGAGACGGAATGGTGCCTCTGACGACTGGGGACGCATCCTCCGCGTCGGGTAGGTAGCAGGACGCGGCACGTTGGAACATGTCGCTGGCATCCAAGAGTCTCTCTGACTTCGACATCAAGTAACAAGCAAAACGCTCTGCTACGTCGGCGATGAGTAAGCTGGAAGGCAATTCCCCGTCGTCGCCGGCGACAGAATTGACGTGTGCTAAGCTCCAAGCAGCCTCGAAACACGAGGCGGCCTCAGCGGCAGAGCTGCCCCCCTCGACTCCCGCGACAGTGGCGCGAGCCATGAACACCGCGACGCGTTGGGCGATGCCCCCGGCCGAGGATGCCTCTCCCGCGGATCGTGGCGGCGGATCAAGCTGCCGTCGCCGCCTGGTGCCGTCACTGACGCCGGAAGCAATGAACGCTTCCGCGCGAGAAAGCAGCTCTCTTGCACCAGCGATGTCGCCTTGGCTGGCCCGGAGGACTGCCAGGAGACACATGGGCGAGGTCGCGTCGAGGCGTTCGTGCGTCTGTGGTCCAAGCGCCCACTGCAAGCTCGGGACCGACCCCTCCGCGCTGTGAAGAGTATCCGTTAGCACCTCTTCGGCCGCCGTCACATTTCCCAACCTGCACAACACCTCGGCCTTTAACGTGTGGTAGTGCACCGTGTGCGAGTCGGACTTCGACGACGCGATTTCAATGGCTCGGCTGACGTCCTGCAATGCCTCCTGTAGCAATGCCAGCGGCGGACCGGACTTCAGCGGATTTGCGGTCGGCAGGTCGTAGCAACGCCAGGGTCGGGTATCTTCCATTTGTTGGGCGATTTGGCACTTCAGTGACGCTATATTCGCGAAAATGCGCGCGTGAACCGCCCAGGCTCCCTGTGTGTCGTGCCGTTTGGAAGTCGGCGCCAGTGGGACGCCAGCGACAAGCTCCATCAGGCGCTTCAGGGCCGCGGCTGGGGCGATGGACCCTGACAGTGCGTCGTGAACATGGCTGTCGGTCACGGCCCCCACGCCGTCCTGGCTCGGCGAGCTGCTGCGGGCAGGGCTACCTCGCCCCCCGGGGAGGGGTGGCGGTTCGCATGGCATCATTGATGATTGCGGCTTCACGCGGGAGGTGAACTGGCTCGACGCGGTAGGATGCGCCGACGAGAAAGTTGCATTGGAGGGTTGCGAGCCGGTCTCCGAGGGTCGGGTGAGGCGCTGTTGGGCGAGGGTTCCAGGGCCCGTGACGAGTTTCGTCGGCGATGTCACGAGCAACCGGGCCGCGGTCGACGAGGACACGCGCCGGTAGAGCTGCCTGGTCGGCGACACGAGGTTGGAGGCCATAGTGAGAGAGAAAGAGAGAGAGCGGGGTGGTCACGGGACGGAAACAACAACGCTCGATTTTTGTTTTCGCTAGTCAAAACCTGCTGCCCTCTGGAGAGGCATGTGCGCGGTACTTAGCTGTCGCCTCGAAAGTTGAAGGATTTGATCAGCGCGGCCTCCAAAAAGCAGCGAAGCTGCACGATCTTGGGTGATGATGCGGGAATTTCGACGTGAATGGGGACGCGAGATTGGGACGCGGTGACGTACCGCGCTCCGCTCCCAGAGAATACGGCGCCATCGCCCTGCCAGTTCGCAGCCGCGGTCGTAGGTGCGGCGTCCACGACAAGTATCCTCTTGTCTGTCGTTGAGGCCGACACAGAGGATCCTACTCCGGCATCGCCTCGGAACGACAGCGATAAGGTGTGAGTATCACGCACGATGGTGAGTGAATGAGACTGGGCCGATAGTTTACCTTCGAGCAGCGCCAGCGTCGACGCCACTTCGCACGGCGACAGCCGCGTGGTGGCGCGGCGCGAAAAATCGATCTTTGGCGTTGGGTCGGTTGTGCGCTGCTGGTCCGTTTGTGGGTAGAGCGACATGATCACGCTCTGACTCTGGCTGTCGTACGTGAGCCGCGTCAGCGTACCTCCCCTCGCATCCCCCTGACTCCTTAGGTCGAATAGGTCCAGTCGGGGGTGTGTGGCGGCCGTTTCCGACGGCGCGGAGGTGCCAGAGGATTGATCACGGTGGCACGCCGTTCTTCGCTCAAGCGTCGTCGGTTGCCACCGCACTAAAGTTCGAGTCGAAGGCCAAAATGGCGGCATCGCGGACCACAAACGACCCGAGTCGCGAACCCCGATGAACAGGCGCCGTAACAGCATCAATAAGTCACTGACATGTTATGCAAAAAAAAAAGGGGGCCATCGATTCAATTGCAGACCTGCCAGGGCATTTGAACACGGTACGGACAGCCTGACATGTGACCAGAATTGTGCCAAACTGCAAACTAGCAACCCCTAGCTACGGAAGGGCGGCAAGCAGACCGTCAGGATCCGCCGATGGAAGAACCGACCGCTCGGCCACCTCGGCCAGCAACGAATCGAAAGCGAGCCACGGATTATCACCGTTCGCGCCTGAGGAGCCACGGCCGGCTCCCGCGCCCGCGGCTGCGAGTTGAATGACGGTGTCCACACTCGGTATGGCGCTGTCCGCCGCGACACAGTCTCGTCTCGACATTGTGGGCCACCATTGCGAATCGAGTGGATTGCGACGCATTTGGCCGTCCACCGTCCACCGCCATTTACCGCCTTGCCCCGAAGCGCCCCCGGCGGCGCTCTCGTCCTGCATGGGAACGACGACAATGTCGGTCGATGCACGATGCACCATACCTAGGGTGGGGGAAGCGAGGAGGGCTTCCGTTGGAAGGAGGGCTCCTCCAGCAAACTGGGCAGCCGGCAGCCCACCTCCAACGGACGAGGCGAGTGTCGCTTCCATCGGCAGCCGCGAGATGGAACGATGCAGGCCACCGGCATCGCTCACGGTGCGACCGCCGGCGCCCGAAATGCCCTCCAGGAGCAAATGCCGCCAACCGCGACCCGTAGAAAACGTCAACGGCAGGCTCGAGGCGCCCAGCGATGACGCGAGGGTGACCTCCTGCTGCCACTTCGACAGGTCATGATACCGCATCCGGGCGAGTCGCCGCGTGTTCGCAATGGGGTGCGCCGACCACGCCGACATGCTGCCGTCGGATTGGGACCACCCGTCCATGCTCCCCCGAGTCAAATCTTTCAGTGAGTTCGGACGCGGCATGCCCGGCGGCGGATTTTTCGA
>ERZ1292630.162-Hain-H41-02um-R3-162-length-74775-cov-7_pt1 | contig 71899 bp, 40 predicted proteins | sample MGYA00564408_ERZ1292630 | MGnify/ENA primary metagenome ERZ1292630 (study PRJEB36523, sample SAMEA6512641) | groundwater metagenome | collected 2019-01-08 | study: AquaDiva: Metagenomics assemblies of 32 groundwater samples
GTTCCATTAGTTTTTGCCCACTCGTCGCTCCGCCTCTCCTGCCTTTTCAGAGCAACGTGGTGTTTGTGGTGTCCCCAGTGACGTCTGTAGTTTTTTTTTTAATGGGAGGGGAAGATGTGCGTTTTTGGGATGAGTCCCGTTATCTACGATGAATTTGAGGCCTTCGCGTGAGCCGTCCGGGGTCGCATTTTCACATTCCCCTTCCAGATTTTTGGAATTTTTGCGGGGACACCGGCAGCGACGAAAGACTGTCGGGAGGGAAGCGCTGCGGTCCGGCAACGGAATTCCTCCCAACTACACCCCTTTTTTCTCGTGATGGCGCGGAATCATTTGTTTCCGCCATCCGCCCGAATTGTATTCCCACCGCCAAAGCCAAGCTTTGTAATCGGCGGCCGCTATTTTTTTTGTCTCTCCTTTTTTCCATCCCTCCTCCTTCCGACTCACACTCACGACGACGGGCGTCGATAATTCGGTACTATTTCATTCGATCTGCTTCCACAAGAGAGGCACTAGACCACAGCCATACAGTGCAACTGTATGCCGCTGAGTGACGCATTTGCCACGGGGGAGAGTAAAGAGGAGGGGGAGAGGTGGCCATCGTCATGTGATAGGCATCTTTGTCGAAGGCTGCTCTCCCTTTTTTTCAGCGCCCAGTCCCCCTGTTGTTTTCCACTCCGTCCGTTCCATTTCATTCAATGATTCGCGGCTTGTACGAAGGACTGTTCGGCGGTCGCGATTCGGTCGAAGCGGGGGCGACCAAAACGGCAGAAGGCGACGTCGCCGGGGAGGCACCATCCGCCGCGCCTACCGCCCGGTGGTGGAGCTTGGACGGCTTGTCTTCGGCGCTCTTCTCGTTCACGAATAGCGACGACGTCGCTACGACCGGGCATCATCCCAGCGCCAACTCCGGATTCGGTGTCGGGCGGCGGGAGCAGTCTGCTAGACGGGTCGACTTTTCTGCGATACCGGCCGATTGCCAGGGGCTGCCGGTGCTGCGTGTCGTCTTGCGCGGAGCGAAGGGCGTGGGGAAGACGACGTTGTTGAAATGCTTGACCGCTGCCGGCGCGAGTCGCAATCGTCGGGGTCAGAACCCTCCGACGAAAAGCGTGAACGGGCTGGTCGAGCGCGGCGTCGCGACGCTGTCCTCGTACGTGCCGTCGCGCGAGATTTCAGCCGCGACTGTGAGATGGCGAAGTAACGAGCAGGACTTCAGGAGTGGGGCGCCGCAACCCCCTGGGGGCGACGGGGGTTCGCCCACTTCCGGCGGCAGCCCCTCCCCGCCGTTGTCGCCGCAGACGACGGCGGCGGCAGAGCGGCAGGGACGTCGCTGGGCCGGGGACGTGGCGTTGGAGGTCTGGGACGTGGTCGACCATGGAGCGGTTCCCACGTCCGCCGCGGCGGGGGTTGTGGGTTGTGATGGTGGCGCGACGGCATCACTACGGCGAGGCGTCGCGGTGCCTTCCGCGATTCCGCGGCTCCCCATCGACGCGTCGACGGTCAATGTCTACGAGCGGGCTCACGCCGTCATCGTGCTGGTCGACGTCACCAGGGAGGAAACCATTCGCTACGCCGGAAATGCTCTGCAAGCGATGCCGGCTTCGCTGCCGTGCTGCCTGTGCTGCAACTTTGGGGACGTGTTTTTCCAGCTGCCGGTTGCCGGCTGTCCCTCCACTGTGTCTGGCGCGGTGGTCGCGGACGACGACTCCGTCGCGAAGACGTCGAGAGCGGCCGCGATTCAAACGGTGCGGTCGTTACTAGCTGTCGCGCCAGCCGCCCGGACGGCCTTCATGCTGTCGCTGCTGTCTGGAGGCACAAGCCTGCCGACCGCTAATTCCCCCGGCGCGGCACCGTGTGGCATACCATGCTCGCTCGTAATGATTTCCGCCTCGGCGGGTCTCGGCCTGCGCGCGTTGCATGAATTCATTCGGATCGTGCGCGACGTACAGTACATCATGGACCTGGAGTCCGCCCTGCTCGCGGCCTACCAAGGCGTGACGGCTTCCGTCGCGCGCCTCAACGTCCAGACCGTCTCGCACATGACCGCTTTATCGGCGAGCGCGGCGGATCCCGCCACCTCTCGCACCTCATGTGGCTCTCCCCCTGAGAATCACGAAGGCGGCAGTCAGCCCCCCCGCCGTCTACCGGCTGCGGCTGGTCGTCCCAGTAGCCAACGCGCCGAAGGAGGCAATCTTATCAACGACGAGGGCGGCGAGCCGCGGGTGACAACAGGGGTTGGAAGCCCAGTTGGAGATGAGGTGGACGCGGCTATCGTCGCACAGCGGGTCGCGGAAGGCTATGAGCTCTGCGGGGAGCTGAACCCCGTGACTCAGGCTCATCCTGCGCGGCGGGCACCGGGCGTCCGCCGTGCGGTAGGCGAGGCCCCGCTTCCCGCTCATGGGGCGGGCGGCGATCTGGCTGCGTTTTTCGGAGACGTGAGCCCCTCTGGCGGCGAGGATGCAGCCGCCGCGAACTCGCCATCACGCGGTGAGGGCGAGCGTCGGTGCATTGCGAGCCGACTTGCCACGGAACGCCTCGAACTGACCGCTCGAGAGCGTACCATGGGCACGCACCGCCGCCTCCAGGCTGCCTCAACACAAATACCGCCCACACTGTCGGATGCAGCCGCGGCCGCAAGCGTTGCGCACCCTTCTTAGGAGCAATGAAGAAGGTGCCGCATCGGGCCGATCTGTTTTCCAATTTCAATCAGTGCAGTTGCTTGCTTTTTCGCCCTCGCACCTCCCCCGCCACCGTGCAAAGCGCACGTGTGGCATTTTCATTTGTCTCGAGAACTGATATCTGCGTGCGTATGTGGCTGCTGCTTCACGGCACGCGCGTCCTGCGGGACTATCGCACCGTACCCAGCGCCATTTCCTTGATGGAGGCCGCGCCGACCCGCCTGAGCCGCCCCATCGATCACCTTGCGATCGACGCGTCTGGCTTCGTCGGGGGCGCCATTCGGCTCGTCAAGGAGGCCGTCGAACCGCAGCGCCGAGATCGCGAAATTGCCCGCATCGTCGGGGGTCAGATCACGGCCACCATCCGTCGACTGCAGCCGCAGAGGAGCGTGGCCATTTTACTGGACGGGTCTGACCCTCTTTGGAAGGCCGCCCGGGTGCGAGCAGGCCCGAGTGGCACCAAGAAGGCCGAGGGCCGGACGCTGCGATTGCCGGGGTCCACTCTGATGACCGTCGTGGAAGAAAAGGTCCTGGAGACGGCGGCCGACCGCCGCACGGTCCCGGCCGAGGTGGTCGTGTCGACGTCCCTTGCGCCGGGCATGGTGGAGCTCAAGATGGCCGCGTGGTGCCGTGAGATCCATCCCCGCCGACACGAAGATCAGGACGGAGGCGCAGGCGCGGATGGAGGAGGAGGGGGAGGCGGAGGAGGTGGTGGGACCCCCGGGCGGCGCCTCTCAACCGTTGCCTTCGTCGGTGCCAACGAACTGTTTCTCACGGTGTGGGCATCCATGGCCTCGTGGCCGCCCCCTGACGGTGTGCTATCGAGTGGCGGTGGTAGTGGCGGAGTTCGGTCGCGAGGAGCGCGGGACGAGTCCACCACTACATCATACGATGCCGAGGAGACCGCGACGGCTTTAGCGGAGGCGACGTCGGTCTTCGTGCAAAGTAACAACGATTTCAAGACGGTCAGCGGCGCGACACTGCGGCATTGGCTAGCGCGCGGAGTCACCCCGGCTGCCGCGGCCACAGCAGCGACGAGCGACTTGTCGTCGACGGCCTCCGCCTCGTCACTGCCAAGTTTGCAAATGATGTCCGATTTGTTGTTCCTCAAGTTGCTATGTCATGGCCACAGTGCCGCCGATCTTCCCAGTATCGGCGCCTTGTCCTTCGCGAGCCTTGCCGACGCCTATTACGCCGTGGTGGCGGCGGCGGGCGGTGACGAGTCTCAGGAATGGTGGCCCGCGCAGCTGAGCGACAGCCGCTGGGGGATGGCAAATGGACGACGTGACGGTCACGCTCCCTTCCCGCTGGCGGTGGCGGCGGAAGGAGGGAGCCGCATCAGGGGGGAGGGCCCTCACATGGCATGCGGCGGCGCCTTGGTTCGATGGTCGCCGGAAGGGGGCTTGCAGTACTGCCCGGCAGCGTGGCTGCGGCTGTTGGACGTCGCGAAGAGCGGCACGGGAGGGGTGGTCCCCGTCGCGCTGCGTTCGCTGACGGGTCAGCATCCGCCCGCGGCCTTCGACGCGAACGCCGCGGACTACATCAGCATGCTCTCGCTGGTGTGGTGCATGTTAACGGTCGGCTTCACACCACCGGCCGCCGCCAGCTTTGTGCCCTGGGCGCTTGCTCTGCCGGCCTCGTCGTCCGTGCATTGGTGCCCGACACCTGGACAGCTGTCCGCCCACTTGCGGTGGCTGAGTCTCCTCGGCGGGAGCGGCTGCCAGGGGGCGGCGTACGCCTACGTCGACGCAGGGCCCAGCGGGGGGGCGGGCAGCACGCAACCAGGGGGGGGCACCTCCGAGGACGAAAGTACCGCCGAACCCATCGCATTCGACCGCGTGGCCGACGAAACTGCCGCGGACCGTGGAGATGGCGCGCGCGCAGGACACAGCCCGGCGGGGGCCGGCGGCCTGCTGACGGCGGCGGAGTACTCCCTTATGACGTGCACGAATTCCACTCAGTTCGCGGCCATGGCAACAGAGTTCGTGGGGCAGCAAGTGGACCTGGGCGCTGCTCACCGCATCGTGTCGCTGCGATCACCGGCGGACGCCCTGGCGGAGGTGCGCTGCCTGCTGCGGCTGAGCAACCCGCTCAATCAGCACCGCTGCGTGGCGGCGAGTCCGTCGTTGTGCATGGTCGAGGACCCCGCGCACAAGGCCTGGCGGCTGTGGTCGATCGACCTTTGATTGAGGAGGGGGGATCGTCACGACTGCTTGGCATCATCGTCACCCGTTATCTCTCACGATGGTTGGTAGCAACGTCAGCTGTGAGCCGCCATGTCACCCACGTGCCCCACACCCCTGGACACGGGGGACCCGGCCGTACCTTCCACTTTCTGGATGATTCCAACTTCGTGTCCAACAGTTTTTCTTTTTGCTTTTCTCTCAGACTTTACCTTTTGCATATTATGTACCGCCCTCCCACGTACGGGCAGCCTGCACCGGCCGGCTACGGACAACCCCCAGCAGCGTACGGTCAGCCCCCAGCTGGCTATGGACAGCCGCCTGCAGGCTACGGCCAGCCTCCCGCGGGATACGGACAAGCAGGCTATGGGCAAGCCCCTGCGGGCTACGGCCAACCACCGGCGGGATACGGCCAGGCGCCGGCCGGCTACGGAGGAGGTTACGCGCCGCCGCCGGCGATGGGTTACCCGCAGCAGCAGCAGCAGCAGGATCCCTGCCGCATGTGGTTTGACGCCGTGGATCAAGACCGCAGTGGCCGTATCAACGCCCAAGAACTACAGCGCGCCCTCAGCACGCAGATTCCCTTCTCGATCGAGGTGTCCGCAAAAATGATTCGCATGTTCGACCGCGACCTCAGCGGCCAGATCAGCTTCATCGAGTTCAAGCAGCTGTTCGAGTTCCTCAACGCGATGACCAGCGGCTTCCGCGCACGCGACCGGGACGGCAGCGGCCAACTCGAAGGCCGCGAAGTGCGTGAGGCGTTAGCGGCGTCGGGCTATCAGCTCGCCGAGCCCACGTTTCAGCTGATGATGCGCAAGTTTGATCGCCGACAGAGCGGCGGCCTGCACCTGGATGAGTACATCGACCTGTCGGTGACATTGGGAACGGTGCGCAACGTATTCGCCTTCTATGACAAGCAGCGCACGGGCCAAATCACCTTCAACTTCGACAGCTTCTTCACGGCGCACATGAGCTGTACCCCGTGAGAGGGCCGACAGCCGGTGCGCAGTGGAAGGGGCATTGGATCGACGCACCAACGTCACAAAAAAAATACATTTCGGACGCATCCGCACTTCATACGCTTGTCGCTCCCCGACGTGAGAAGACCAATGGTTCTTGGGAGAGAGAGGGCTCGAGTTAAAATGCGACCGCAATGAAAAAATACAAAGGTTCTCTCCGGTCGACCCGGTGGTGGCTTTCTTTGGTTCGGGTCGATGGCTCCACCCTCTTTCCACTCCTCCCTCTGAATTGACTGGCGGCGCGGGGTTGTTGTCTCGCTTCATGAGCGGCTCATGCCAACGCCACATACAGTCTTCCGTTCGAATTGAAATTATTTTCAGAAATGGCCTACTATCAGCCGCCGATGGCGTTCCAGCCACCAGCAAACGACCCGTGCCGCGCGTGGTTCGACGCGGTTGACGTCGACCGCAGCGGCTACGTGAGCCCCCCCGAGCTCACGCAGTGCCTGCAGCGCGCGGGCCACAACTTTTCGGTCGAAATCTGTGCCAAGATGATCCGCATGTTCGACCGCGACGGCAGCGGGCAGATCAGCTTCATGGAATTTCAGCAGCTGTTCGCGTTCCTCAACGGCATGATCGCCGGTTTCCGCGCTCGCGACCGAGATGGCAGCGGCCGGCTAGATGGCGGAGAAGTGCGCATTGCGCTTCAGCAGAGCGGCTACCAGCTCGCGGAGCCGACCTTCCAGCTGATGATGCGAAAGTTCGATCGCGCGCAGCAAGGGTCGCTCGACCTCAACGGCTACACCGAGCTCAGTGTCGCGCTGGGCACGGCTCGCAACGTCTTCTCCTTCTACGACCGTTCGCGGACCGGGCAGGTGACGTTCACCTTCGACACGTTCACCACCGCGTCAATGTCGATGATGGTGTGATGCAAAAACAACAACCCACCTTCGTCCGTGCCCTTTGAGCCCGCCGCCACGTCGAAGCACGCATCGTACTGTTGTGTCATTCCCCCGCACCATCAATCATCATCATTGTGATCTTGTTGTTGTTTTCTGTGGTCGATTTTTTTAATTCACACAAGTGTCAATTCTGATGTTTCGTTCGGTTCACAAGCCAAATCGGCACACTGCCTGCCCTTTGTGCGAGGAGCACTGAGGGACGCGATGTAGTGGTCACAATTGGCTGCATCCCCCGCTCTCGATGTACGGCACAAGGCGGGAGCAGTGAGTGACGTTTCTGAAGCGAATGCGACGATCGAAATCTGCGGCAGCGCCTCCGCGAGGAGTGGCAGGCAGCGGCTCGGATCCACTTGCGGCTTCCGCAACGGCAGCGGCGGTTGCGGCCGGGCGCGCCGCCCGGCTACCGTCCGGTGACCACGGTTCCGCGACGCACGGTGCCGATGGTGTACGCGCGCCGTGGCGCTCCCACGCGGTCGTTTCGGCTCCGCGTCGAAGCGGAGGGGGGCCTCCGCCGGCCATGGCACTAGCGGCGCCGCGGCTGCAGGGCAGCGCGCTGCACCCTCCGCACACCGCTCTCCACCGCGACCCATCGCACACGCCGGACGCGTCGGCGGCCGCCGGGGAGCGCAGCGCCTCTCCGGGCGGGAGTGGCGGCGTGGCCACCGCCTCACTTCCAGGAAACCTGCGCCTGAGGGACCTTCTGTGTACCGACGACGTTTCTTTTGGTGGCCCCTCTGGATCCATTCGCCTCGAGCGCCTCAGTGCTCACGCCGGTGACACGAGCGCCCGAGCCACACAGTCTCGCTTTCACACGCCGTACAGCATGAGGGAGTTCGTGACCATTCGGTTGCAGCAGGGCCGCATGCTGGTGTACGCTGCGGGCGCAGGGCCGGCCGGTGATCTGGCCGCCACTGCCGCGCCGCCGGCTCCTCCACTCCTGCTTCAATTTCCCCTGTCGAACGTCCTCCGCATCGCGGTCGCGTCCCAGGGTCTGCGCTGCTACGGCAAGCACGGCATCGAAGCGTCTTTCTCCATCATGAGTCCTCAAAAGCTGTTTGTGATTGCGCAGTTTCTTCGCGCGGGGTCCGGCGGCGCGCTTTGCGTGCTAGAGGACCCGTCGCTCGCACTCGAGCTCGGATGGAAATCGGCTCGCGGCCCAACGCGGATGGTAGCCGTCGATGAAGATGAGGCGGCGACAGGGGGAGGGGGACCACCCACGCCACGAGTGCCCCCCGCGGCATCGCCGGCTGCTCAACCGGCGAGAGGGGTAGCGCCAATCTCGTCGTCCGCGCCGCCAGTAGTCGCAGGTCCCGGTGCGGTAGCTGGTCGAATCAGCGATCGAGAAACGCGCCGTCGCGGGATTATTGCTCAGCTCGCCGCGCTGGACGGCAATCAGGAGGGTTCCGTGCCCCCCCGCTGACGGGTAGTTTAGACACGAGTGATGGAGCGTTGTGCGTCGAAGTCTGGAGAAGCGTCACGTCGAATCGGTAGCAGTTGTCGCAGTATTGAAAAGTGCTCTGTCATTGTGCACACAATGAACGTCGCCACGATATTTTAAAAAAAGTTTAGGTGTCAACCGTTGTTCCTTCTATCAACGCGCCGAATGCGCCCGCCGCTGGTCCGGCGGCAGTCGCAGACAACGAGACTGCACCACGACGACGACGACGATGGGGGACTCGAGGGCTATCTGCGCGACTGTCGCGTTGACACGTCGGAGTCCGATTCATCGTCGCAGCCAGATGACTCCGTCGTGCTGTTGGAAGATGGGGAATCGCCAACCCCCCTCGACGGCCACGCAAGCCCGCCTGCTCCGCCCAGAAAACGACCTCTCTCGAGGAAGAATCTGAGCACTGGCGGCCGATTGACATTGCGGCAGTCCATGGCAGCTGCTGCGTCGCCCCTCGCAGCGACGGTACCGCACAGCGTAGCTTCTTTGCACGCCTCGCTCGTGCCCAGGCAACAGCGCCCCCTCCTTCCAACAAATGTTGCCGTCGATCCGCTGGAAGCGAAGCGACTGTCGTTACTCGTCGACCTCCTAGCATCGGTCGCGCAGCGGCCCAATGCGTCGCTGGCACGCCGCGGCGGCAACGATTCCCAAGTGGTTCCCACGTGGAGGGAAGCCACGGCCGATGGAGCAACCGTGTCGGAGCTCGCGGCTGCCGTTGGCTGGAGCGCCGGTGGAGCTCGTAGCTTCGTGCGGGCAGCCGATGCCGTCGCGCAGCTGTATTTCGATGTCAACCGGCTTACGGACGGCGACACGGCTCAATTCGGCAAGCCGGCTACGGTACGCGATGAAATCCTGTCGGCGGTGTCGACATGCCTGCTGGGCGTGTTACGTCGTCTCGTGAATTGCATTGTTCGTCGGCAGGAAGCCATCGTCCGCGCGGCTACCGCGACCGCTTGGCTTCGCGGTACGACTGGAGGTGCCAATTCGCTGGAGTCGGCGTTGTCGCATCGGCGATTCCTACAAGAGGTCGATTGGTGCACCCGGCCGTCGGCCACGGTTGGCGGGCTCATTTCGGCGCTACGCGGCGTCGTGGATGCTTGCGCATCGCCCGCCACAGGGAACGGTGGCGGTGCGTCTCCTCACGTGCTGGATAGGCTGCTCATCGCGGCAACCAGAGCACAAAGCGGAGGCAACGTGCAGCTCTGCGAAATGGCCCTTGCCACGTTCTGCGCCGGTGTGTGGCCCGTGATTCGCGCGATGGTCCGTGGACTCTTTCTGGTTGACTGCGAATCGGCCATGGTTTCATTGGCGAGCGGCTCGAAGAGGCAACGTAGGAGCGAGGACGAAACCAGTCGAGGAAGGAACGGCTTCGCGGTGCCGATTGCGGCGGCAATATTCGATACAGCATCGGATGTGCCAAGGTGCCTCGACCGCCTCTTCCAAGACGTCATCCGTCCGAGTGAGGGATCCGTCCCTATCCGGGGCGACAGCGCCCTGCACGGTACCGCGATGGTATCGCGTCTCGAAGAGACCCTGCTGCTCGCATTCGGCAGCCTCGCGCGGGAGGTGTTACTCACTTTCGTCACGCTGCAGCAGTTGATCGATGTCGGTAGCCCGGCACGCATCGCGCAGAAGGAGGACACATCAAGGGCTGCGTCCTTTCCACCGGCGGTCCTCTATCCTCGACTCCCAGACGACGCGGAGCCTTCCGGCTACGTCTACGTGGCGCCGAGCACTTGCGCGCTCCACCGCGGCATTGTGATCATCCACCGGGGGGTCGTAGCCAATCCGCAGCGCTTCAACGTCCCATCGCCCACCGCGGCTGATCCTCTCTCGGACTCCGTCATCGTCGCGGCGGTGGGTCGGGACGACAGTGAGGGAGGAGGCGTGGACTGCGGATCTGGGAGCACAGGGTTCGCGGTGCCAATGGCGCTATCCATTCCGGATTGGGTCGATCGCGTGATCGGCGGGGGCGTCACCCGCGTCGTCGCGGAGACGCAGCGGATGCTGGTGTCCCAACTGCTCACGACGCAGCCAGTCACGGATGCGGGACTCGCGAGAGGGGCCGACGAATATGACGCCACAATCGGTCCCTATGCCGACCCTCTTGACCTCGGTCCCTCCGCCGGCAGCAGCTCCAGCAGTCACAGCTTTCTCGACTACTTCCGTATCGTGGATCACGTGCTGCTGCTGGGCAACTTTCAGCACTTTGAGGAGTGCGTCGCGTTGCCCGTTTTGGCCACGGCGTCGCAGCGTCGTGCCTCCCCTGCGCGACGCAGCGCAGGAGGGGCACACCAGCCGTCCTTCGGGCACACCCTCGTCAACACGGAATGGCTCGACCGAGTGCTGGCCGCCGATCCCTCGCAGGCAGTCACGTGGTTCTCCGCTGAAGTGGTTCGGCGATACCGCGCCGCGCTCGCGACACGGGATGGCCCGCAAGGAACGTCGCTAGTGGCGGGAGTGCCACTCGCAGACCCAAGCTCGGACGGCAGTCGGGCGACGGCGGGGCAGGCGGTTTGGGCCGTACTCTACCACTGTGCCGTCGCCGTCGTGATTCCCGCGGCCTTGACGATGGTGTGCGGTGATTCGGCCGTACGACAAGAGGCACCGAACGGCGAGGGCCGTCGCGCAGGCCTTGCCACGACGCGAAGAGCGCCGCCGGTCACCGACCCCCGGTGGACGGTTGCTTTCGGCTTGGCCGCGGTCCTGACGGTGACGCTGCAAGTGCTGTCCCTGGGATGGAAGGTGTCAGGCCGACGCCATCGACTCAACGACGTCGAGCCGGGCGTGACGGACCGCGGCAGCTTAGCTTTCGTTGCGCGTTGCAGGCATGTGCTGTGCGCAATACAGCAGCACCTCTTCAGCGCCGTCCGAGCGTGCACCGACAACTTCCGTGGGTACGCCACGAGGGGTTGTCACTCTTTGCAGGACTTACGAGCGGCGTATGAACGCCTTGCGGCCGACGTGCAAACCGCCGCGTTCGCAACCGATGAGCTGTCACCGCTGCTGGGCAACATTCGTTCGATCGTGTGTCTCACCTGGGACGCGCTTACGGGCAGTGACCTTCCGCGGGCACCCCCCAGCATGCGTCTGCACTACGACTTTTACGTCAAGCGCCTGGACGGGCTGGTTGCCTCCTTGGTGGCTTTGCTGCGAACGCATCCCTCGCCGGCCATCAAGACTCACTTCGCTCCGCTCGTCACAGTCATCACCTTCAATTCAACGACTAGGGGAAGCGATATGTCGTCATAGATGTACCCCGTCGCCGCCGGAGGACTTTGTCAGACAACGCGCCATAGAGACAAAGTTTTTGCCCTCTCTCTCCTCAGAAGACTCCACACACATCCATTTGTGTTATCATCCTCTCTGTTCGGTTCACATAAGCGGCATTGATGTTGCTGAGTGTTTCACAGAGACGGTCCCAAGCGGTAGAAGAGAATGGCGGATGCCAGTGGCGACTACGCAGACGATTTCGCCGCCAACGAGTCTACAACTCCGGAGCCAGCGGCGCGGCGCCAGTCCGAGACAACCGTGGAAACAGCAGCTGGGGGGCTTGACGACGATGCTGTTGCCGGTGTAGAAGACGCCAAGACGCCGCCCCCGTATGCCTTATGTGCGGCTGCGCCTGTCACCACGGCAGATGATACCAGCGCTGCCGAGATTCGGCAGCTCCGATCCGAGCTGGACGTCACAACAGCCGAGAAGGAAGCCCTCGCACAAAAGTTCGCCGACGCACAGCGCAAGGCAGATGCCCTGCATGCTGAAAATCACGCCTCGCTATCCCGCGCCATTGCCAGCGAGCAGCGCGTGGCGGAGCTCGTTCAAGAGCGCGATCGCCTCAAGGAGCAACTGGTCAAGGCCAAGACGGAGCAGTTTGTGGCGTCGGCCGGCAATGGCGGTGGATCCGCCACGGAAGTTTCACTGCTGGAGCTGATCGAGCACGAAAGACAAAATGCGAAAAAACACAACGAACTGCGACTCGCCGTTGAAACCAACTTTGCGGATCTTTCCATGCAATACGAGACGCTGCAAGCAGAGTTCGAGGACGTTCGCAATCGCGCCACCAGTTCCGAGGAGAAGGTGAAGCTGCTCACCGCGGAGCTCGAGGAGTACAAATCACGCTGCTCGGCGCTTGAGACGAACGTGGCCGAACTCGCGGAAACCAAGGAGCACTTGCTGGCCGAACTCGCGTCGCTGCAGCGCAAGCTCGAGGATGAAAAGCAGCTCCACGACACCACGAAGCAGGCGTGCCTCAAGGCGCACGCCATGATGCGGCAGATGGAGGAGGACATGGAGGCCGCGCGGCAGCGTGAAATGGCCGCCAAGCGCGAATTGGAGGCCTTGAAAAAAAAGGCCGCGGCGTGGAAGAAGCAAGCCGAGCAGGTGCAGGAGGTCGAAGCACGGAACGATCAGCTGCAGGCGCAGCTCGCGGCGGCCCAGCGGGAGAATCAAGCGCTGCTGCAAAGCCTCCGCGACTTGCAGGCGCGACTGCTGCGCCAGGAGGACGAAGAGCGGCGGCGGCGCGAATCGGAAATCACACCAAAAATGTATCAGTTTCTGAAGGACCAACTGGACGAACTTCGGCGGAAGTACGACGAGTTGCACGAGAAGGAGCGTCGCTGGCTGCACGAAAGGGACGACTTGCTCGTCAAAATCAAGCGCCTCACCAACGAGTTGCGCAACAAGAATCCGAGCGCCTTGCGGTTGATGGAAGTCGAGGTGCAGAATGAACTGTTGATGGGCATGCTGCAGGGCAACGCCGCACTGCAGGCGGGCCAACCGAACAGCGCGCTGCCGCAGCCACCGCAGGTGCAGTCTGTGTTCACCCCTGCGGTGGCCAAAGGGAAGGTGAACGCCGGCCCCTCACCTGCCAAGGGCGGAGCGGCGGCGGCGTGGCAGCCGCGAGGTCAACCGCGGCATCAGGACGTCGGCTCGGCGAAGCCACCACGGAGCCTGCCCCCCATCCCGCCGCCAACGGGGTCGCCAATGCCCCCAACGATCGAGCCGTCGTCGCCGGTGGCCGCCGCGCCGAAAGCCGTGGAAGCGACAAGCGTGGCAACTCCGACCAAAGCCGCTCAGGAACCTCAAGCCGCCGCCGCGGAGGAGCCGGCCGCCCCGTCGCCGGAGCGAACGTCGTCCATCGCGACCCAGTAGTCTTGGTTCACATCTTCTTCTGCCGCCTCGGGGGGGGTCTCTCCGTCCCCCACCTTTGCAGCTGCGGAGGAATTAGTCGCCGCGCGAATGTCTGTCACGTCGGCATGAGTATTGCCCCCCTCCTTCTTCTTCCGCTCTATCGATGTCCTTCCCTATGTGAATTTAGCATTGTCATATCCCTTCAATCATTGTGCCCGTCGACACGAACCCTGACATGTTGGGGGGACGGTGTCAAAGTGCGTCCCTTTTTTCGTTGATCTGGGGATGGGGGGAAGCGAATACAAAGTGAACCCATCCGACTCAGTGGTCATCGTCCGGAAAGTGTCTCCCTCCTGCTGGCAACACCCATCTGGCATGATGTCCACCGACCCACCAGAGGATGAAATTGTGCAGCGATACTTAGCGGAGAAAGCGGAGCGGCGAGCGGATCGGGCGGAGCGGAAGTCTGCCGCTTCGCAACGGGCTGCGGCCACCACCGCGGTCATGCCAGGACAAACGAAAAAGACGCCGCCCGCAAAGGCTGTCTCACAGGTAAAACCACTTGCAGGTCGCGCAAATGCGCACGCTGCGGGCCGAACCCACGGAGCAGCTGCCTCGTCGTCCCGCTCGTCTTCCCGTACCTCCAAGCCTACCAAGAAGGCCAAACCCGCCTCCAAGAAAGCGTCCTCAACTGGGCTCGTGGAATCCGAAGGCGAGGGTGGCGCGCTGTCGAGCAGCAGCTCATCGACTAGCGGTTCCGACTTGGACTCCAACAATAGCAACACGCAAGACGAGAGCGAGTCGGCCCCGCCATTGATGTCGGCGACGCGCAAGGCAAGAGCGTTGCCCTACGCCATTCTGGTGCAAGCGAGGGAGTACGAGGCGGCCGTTCGCACCTCATACGATGGACTGCGCGACGATCTTCGACGACAGCATGGGCTGCCCGTGGCGCCTGCAAGCTCCGCGACCGGTGCACGCATCACGGGGGGCCGCATGACCTCCGGCGTTCACGGCCGCAAGTCGCCACGGTCTCTCAACAATAGCGAGCCGTTTACGTTTAGCACGCTCGTCAAACTTGTGCTTCCGCCAGAGATTGCTGAACTGGGGGGCGACGCGGTGGCGGACGCCATGCTGGAAGTTGAAACAGCTCGCCTGGACAGCGTCGGTCTTGAAGACACCGGCGTGCTAGATTGTCTGACGCACGTGAGAAAGGTGTACTTGAGTTCGAACCGCATTCGCTGCCTCGACGGCGTCCAGACGCTCATCCATCTGACGACGCTCGTCGTGGATGACAACTTTATCGACTCGCTCGCCGACATTAGCGAACTAGGCGGTCTCACCTTCGTGAGCGCCGCGAACAATCGAATTACGATGGTGGACGTGGATTGGTTTCCCGTGCATTTGCAGTCTCTTGACCTCCGGGGAAACCCCTTCATGATCGGCAACGAGGCCGAAGAGCGCTGGGTTGGCACGCTGCGGCTACTTCAGACCCGGTGCCCGGCTTTAGGCCACGTCAATGGATTTGACACCCACGCTGAAAACGCAGAAGACGACGACGCCACTCAGCAGCACGCCTCGACGCAAGGAAATGGCCCGACCGAGGGCGATGAAGAGGAGGGGGAGGGCAGGTCGCGACGGGGCCTGCCGCGAGAGGCTGACGAGATGTTCACGCAGGGCATGACGGGTCTATCGGGAGTGAGCCGACATCGTGATCCGTTTCTGGAAGATCCAGATGAGGCCCTAGTTGGGTCAAAAGTGTCCCGGCTGTCGCTTCCCGTCGTCGAGGGGGTCACGTCGCAGGTGCACACCGTCAGCGACGACCTACTCCGACGCTATCAAGACGAAAGCCGCCGCAAGATGGCAGCACTCCGCGCGATTTTACGCCGGCAAGGTGGCCTGCGGGACTCCGAGTCGGATAGCAGCGAGGACGCCGCGGACGAAGCCGATCGAGCGAGCTTGCTTTCGAGTCGAAATTCTTCCAGGATGCCGCATTCCTCTCACGGCGCCCATCGCTCTCGTGGGATGGTGGCCGCGCAGTTTGACGGAAGCGACGAGAAATCTGCCGCCGCACCTGCTGCTCCCTCGGTGGGTCCGCCACCGCTGCCGACCACAACGGCCGCAACTACGGCCGCGAATGCCGCCGCCGAGGAGGTGGAACGAGAGGAAATGGCAGCTGCCGCGGCCGAGCAGGGCGCCATCTCCAGGGAGCTGCGTTACGCGGCCGGCCATCAGAAAGCGGTCGGCGAGGGCCGTATCTCGGACCTCACGCAGGCCGCAGTGGACCAGATGCGCAACAGGCCGCGTCGATTTTTGAGCCGACAGCCTGATGGTGTGGGACCACCACACCAACTGTCCCTCCGCTCTTCCAACGACGGCGGCGCCGGTGTGGCGCACGCTCCGTCGGCAGCGTATCTGGCGGCGATCGCACGTCTCGAGGCCTCGGTGATGAAGACCAAGGGGAAGCACCTTGCGGAGTATCGCGGAGACCGACCGGCCGCCGCCGAGGGCGCCACCACGGCCGCACCCCCGGCTGTTCACCAATGATCGACGGGCATGAAAGCCTATCGTCCGCAGCCTACAGCTACACACAGCTACAGGAACCGTCGAAGGTGGTGGATACAGTCGCAGTTGTCGGAGCACACGAGCGATAGACACGTTACTCTTTCCTCACACGGATCGCTTTTCTTTGCGGATCCGCCGGTCGTCTAGATCACAGATCCGCCCGTCGTCTAGACCACAGATCTGCACCCCCCCACACAACCATGATGTTCCCATTGACGTCATCGCGTTGCGTGGCAACGGGGGCGACGTCGCGTGCGGAGGAAGCGAGGGTGTGTGTTGTTGAACGTTTCACTTCTCAGGTCCCCCCTCTTTAGCCCTCGCTGTTTATCCGTCGAGCCAAAATGGCGGCCAACCCCCCGATCGTCGTCATCGACAACGGCAGCGCCACGCTTCGCGCCGGGTACCCCTCCGAGCCCAGCCCTCGGGTGGTGATGCCCAGCGTGGTGGGTGCGCCACGCAACAAGGGCGTCGCGATGGCCGCTGGCATGACCGAGTACGAGGTCGGTGCCGCGGCCGTGGCGAAGCGTGGCTACTTGAATGTAAGCGCTCCCGTTCGCGCCGGCGTGATTCAGGACTGGTCAGACATGGAACGCCTCTGGTCCCACGTCATGTTTCAGCAGCTGCGCATCAGCCCAGAGAGCTATTGCTTCGTCATTGGCGAGAGCATGATGAACACCGACAAGCACAAGGAGAAGACGCTCGAGACGCTGATGGAGAGCTTCAACGCGCACAGCATGTATTTGGGCTCCACGGCCGTGCTGTCCCTTTACGCCTATGGTCTCACGACGGGGGTCGTCGTGGACTCCGGTTTAGAACTGACCACGGTCGTTCCCGTGCACGAGGGCTACCCCCTGGCGAGGCACATGACCACGTCGACCGTCGCCGGCGAAGCCCTCACCTCTCACCTGTCCAACCTGTTACAAGCCAAAGGGTACGGCTTTAGCACGCAGTCCGAGCGGGAATTGGTCAACGGCGTCAAGGAAAATCTGTGCTTCATCCAAACGCCGACGACCGCGTCGACGGCGGCGCAAACGACGCCAACTGGTTTCACGTTGCCGGATGGGCAGTACATTCCTCTAGAGGAGCACCGCACGGCGTGCCCCGAGGCCCTGTTCAACTTCTCCGTTCTAGGCGAAAGCTATGTGCCGCGTTGCAAAGTGTTTGCCGACGCAGGTCATGACTTCGTGCCCAGCTTTTCGAAGGGCATTAGCTGGCTCACGTACGCGGCCATCAACAACTGCGAGGCCTCGCTGCGCCCGGCCCTCTACTCCAACATTGTCCTGGCCGGTGGGACGACGCTATTTCCCGGCGTCAGAGATAGACTGCACGGTGAGGTGGTGCAGCTCTTCAAGGAGATGCATGTTGGCGAAGGGGTGCTCGACATCCAGGTGAAGACGATGGACTGCCGGCAGTATAGCGCTTGGCTCGGTGGCTGCATGCTCTCGATGATCGCGATGTTCAAACACTTGACCGTCAGCCGCGCCGAGTATGAGGAGTACGGACCCACCATCGTCCACAGAAAACGACTGTGAGCACAAGTAGAAGAGACGATAGGAGGATTCGGGCAACGAAATCGAGAGAGCAATCTCGTTGCCTTCGTTCGTTCCTTTTTCGGTCGGCCGCGAACCATGTAGCTCATTCCCCCCCGTCTCTCTCGACCTCCATCTCGGTCACCCCACCATGCACGTCACCCTTCATTTGACCGCCCTAGCCACCCGTGTTTTGCATACCACCGTCCACGCCAGTCGCCCTAGTTCCCCCCTAGTTTGGACGGGTCGCCCTTGACCCACCCTTGAATCTAATCAATGCGGGCGACGTGGCGCTCCGGCCAGTACGGTGACAGACCCAGCTCCGCCGCCACGGCCTCTACGGGCGGCTACGAAGTCGTGACGGAGGGCTACGCGTCAGTGCTCTTCCCTCCCCCAGATGCCCCTGCGCCGCCGTTGCGTCGGGGCACAGCGGCTGAGTCGCCGAAAGATGGCGGCGACGCGCTTCCCGCAGCTCGCAGCGTCTTTTACAACGAAGCCCAGGTCGTCAATCGAGACTTGAGCGTCTGCGTGTTGGAGACGTTCGCGCGGCTGCGGAGCGAGGACCCCAAGTGGCGCCGAAATCAGGATCGGCTGCGACGCGACCGCCTTGCCGAGGGCGGCGGCACCGCTGCGCATCAATCCGACGGCATCACGGTGCTGGAGGCGCTTTCCGCTAGCGGACTACGCGCGATTCGTTACTGGAGGGAAGTCGAGGGCATCAGCAAGATCATCGCCAACGACCTGGACCCGGACGCGGTGCGCTGCATCGAGCGCAACATCCGTTTCAATGGATTACCATTGACCGACCGCGGCGCCGTCGTGTCGCCGACGGCAGCAGGACTGGTGCGGCCCCTATGCGGGCCGATCGTTCCCAATTGTGACAACGCCATCGAGCTCATGCAGCGCCTCGCCCTCCCAGCGCTACCCGGTGGAGCCGCCATGCTCGTCAGCCACCCTGCGACCGCGTCGGCCCCTGCGCACAGCCGTGAGCTGCTGTGCGGCGAGGTGTGCGACGCGATTGACCTTGACCCCTACGGGACCGCCGTGCCGTTTCTCGAGAGTGCCATGGGCTGCATCGCCCACGGCGGCTTGCTCCTAGTCACGTGCACCGACAGCGCGATTCTTTGCGGCAATTATCCGGAAACGTGCCGCGCCAAGTACAACAGCCTCTCCTTGAAGTTGGACGCGTGTCATGAGTTCGCCGCTCGCGTCGTGCTGGCCGCGATCGAGCAGACGGCAAGCCGCCAGGGCAAATACATCGAGCCGCTGCTCGCCCTGCACATTGATTTTTACGTCCGTGTGTTTGTGCGCGTTTACTCACAGCCCGCGGAGGCCAAAATATCGGGGTGTAAGCTTGGCTACGTCGCGCAGTGCAACCGATGCCCCGCCTTTTGGACAGTGCCAACGACGGTGTTCCGGCACCGCGACAGCAACAAGAAGAAGCGAGCGCGCCGTGCGAACCATAAAGACGAGGCACCGCCGCGCTCGGGCGATGGCGGCCCGTCATTCGCGGACGATGTCAACGCGGAGGAGGCGGAAGTTGACACCGAGGACGCCGCGGCACCGTCCACCGCAGCGTTTCCCAGTCCGCCGAGTCGCACGGACCTTAATGGTCGGTTCTTTGCTCCGTCGCTGGAGTTGGTGCCCCAGCGCTGCACTGTTTGCGGGTCGCGCACGGTCGTTGGCGGCCCGATCTATTGCGCTCCTTACAAGAATTCCGGATTTCTCGACGCAGTGTTGGGTACCATGGATCGCAAGGGCAAGGAGAAGCTCGCGGCGTTCGATCGGGTCCGGGGCCTCGTTCTCAGTGCGCGAGATGAACTGCCCGACTGCCCGCTGTTTTATCGCCTGCCGCAGGTCGCCTCGACGCTCCGGATTCGCTGCCCGATGACCGCCGCCTTCACCGGGGCGCTCAGCCGACTCGGCTACCGCTGCAGTCAGGTGCACTGCGACGGCAGTGGCGTTAAAACAGACGCGCCGGCCGCGGTGGTCTTCGGCGTCATGATGCACATCCGTCGGCAGTTACTGGTTGCCTTCCGAGCCGCATCGGCGGCCGCCGGTGAACCTGCTCCGGGCACGGGCGCGTCAACGCTCGCGACATCCCCGGTCGCCACCAGCAGCATCGCGAGTGACGATGAGCTGCCTCCCGATGGTTCGGTGGGTCACCTCCCTCCGTACATCGTCGTGCAGCCGGTCACCGCCGACGCGACCTACGAGAAGAACTATGACTGGCGCAGCTGCCGCACTGGGGTATCGAAATTCGTACCCAATGCACCGCGTTGGGGGCCGAAACCGCGGCACGTCGGCACCAACGAACAACCACCCAATCTGCATGAAACGACGGAATAATTTGGATGGAGGGTTTCTTTTTTGGCACTGCGTTGTAGGAACCACTCACTCCACATCTAATACACACCGCCACATGTGGAAGAGTCGAATTTGAGTGGAGAGATGAGTTGAGAGAAAGAGGGAGGGGGAGAGAGGTGGATTGACGTTCATTCATTACCAATGCCAATAACGTCGTGTGTTGTTGGATGTGAACGGAAGGGGGAGTGGGGGAGGGGGGCGTACAGACGGAGGGGATCGTTGGATAGGATTTTTTTGTCGCTGATGTGGAAGGTGACCAACCGCCGCCTCCGACCTCCGCTGTTGCCATCGCTGTATCCATTTGATGCAGTCTATTTGATCAACTTGGATCGCCGCGTCGATCGGCTGGCGAACGCGCGCGGCCAGCTGGAACGCATCGGGCTGTGGTCACACACCGAACGCGTGCCCGCCATCGACCTTGGGCAACCGGGCACGACGCTCGACACCGTGTTGAGCAAGGTCGCCGAGCACGGCTGCGCACTGACGGCACTTGCGACAAAGCGACTGCAACTGCCCCCGGAAAGTAAGCTGTTCGGCATGGACCTCACGCCGGGTGCCGTCGGGTGCGCCCTCTCGCACCGTGCCGTGTGGCAAAAGATCGTCAACCGGAAAGACCGAGTGGCGCTCATTCTCGAGGACGACGTTGAATTTTCTCCGAAGATGCGCTCCACCTTCATGGACCGTTGGTCACGCGTGCCGAGCGACTGGGGTTTGGTGTACCTCGGCGGACTTGACCTCCTCGCCTCCGGCAAGCCGCCGCGGCCGTTTGTCGCCGACGGCGTCCGGTACGCCTTCGATGGCCACCGGGAGCTGACCGCGTACGTTGTCCACGCCGACACCGCGCGTCGGTGCCTGGAGCTTACTCGCACCATGCAGTGGCAAGTGGACACCCACATTTGCTCCATATTTCGCGATAGCCCCGAGGCTCAGGACCGGTTCATCTGCGATCCGATGAGTTACGTCTTGCAGCCATCATTAGCGATTCAACTGGCCAAGTTCGGAACGGATGTGCAAAAGTCAGCGGAGCAGTCACCGGCGATGACGGACGCGAAGCGCCGAATGAACGAATTTGTTGGCGGAAAGACGTCCGTTAGGTGATTTTTGCCCTTTTCGCGAATGTCAGTCACACAACCAAAATAAACACACATCACGCGCCGCTGATACATTACACCCACCACATTCAAGTCAGGGCAGTAGGCATGACTCCCCTAACGCATCATGGCTGCTCAACGCCGCGGTCGTCTCAGCCCCCCTGGTGGCCACTACTGCTGCTCGTCGCGTTGATGGGGCTGATTGGTGATTGCCGCGTGAGTCCTTGCGCGTCACAGCTCTTTCGTAGCTCAATGGTCGTACTGACGCCCCGCTCACGGCGTGTGTTTGTGACGGTAGATGTATCCGATCCGTTGCTGTGCCTGTCCAGCCGGACGGGGCGCCTCGTCGCCTCGGTCCGCACGATCACTGCAAACGAGACTCACCACGGCCCGGCCAACTGGCGGCTGCGGGGCACGACGCTGCGCTTGCAATGGATGTGGCCAAACTGGGAAGGTGACCAGCAGTCCGCCCACCTGGATCTCGTTCATGCGTTCTCCCCATCCTCGCTGAGCTGTGAGGGTCACTCGTCGGAGGAGAACGACGCCGGTTGGCGGGCCGCGTCGGACCCGCTGTTTGTCGTCGACGGGCACCCTTTGTCGCTCGACGTTGGTGCCGACGAGTCATCGCGTATGGGCATCGCATCGCCGTATCGAGCCTCGCCTGATGAGCGACGCGTCGTGGACGTGCGAGTTGAACCTAATCAGGAAGAGGAGGCGAGGCAACATGGTGACGTATTCGGCCAAGCCGCGTGGCCGGCTCGGATGGTACTTGCGATCACGCTTTGTCATCAAACAGCGTCACCCCTTCTGGGTGAATTGGCCCTCTTCTTCCAGATCGCCATCGTCGGCGGCGACGACCATTTTGCGCACCCACCACACGTGATGGCGCATGCCGCGATGCCGTTGGACGCAGAGGGCGGCGACGAAGGAGTGACAACGATGACGACGGATAGCCCACGACGTCTGTGGATGAGGCAACGACGCCAATCCAACAACTCCGCTGCCGACTTGAACCTCTCTTCTTCGAACACATCCCACCAGCCGTCGTCGTCGCCATCCATTCTAATTATGGTGGAAGGTCACAACGGCACGACGATCACCGCGCTGATCCGGACCACCGCGCCGACGATGGCCACTTCCTCCTCTGCGACGACAACGACGAACAGCGACGTCCCTCTCCCGCTGAACACGACGACCACCCCACCGCCCGTCGCAGTATCGGAAAACAGCCAGTTCATATTGTACAGCGCCACGACGGTGTTCGCCGTGTCGTACCTCCTGATCGCGGTGGGGTGGGCTGGGTTCGTCATCTTTCAGACCTGGCGGGAGCGCCGTGTGGACCGTCGCGTGGTCGTCGCCTCGGGAGTGACACCGGCCCGGGGGGGCCATCGTGTGGCGTTCAAACGGCGGTACTCGCGCCTTTGCCTGATGATGTGGATCGCCCCGATCGTTGTTGCGCTGCACAAGGCGCTGACGGCGGCGATTCAGGCAGGCCGACACTTCGCGTCCTCGTCGCAGGTCCAGACGGTGGATGTCACGCTATCCTCGGCTGCCTTAGTCGCCAAGCTGACGAGCGGCTTGAGCATGTCGGCGCTCACTCTGTTCCTCGGAACTGGCATCGGACTCACACGCCCCAACGTCCGGCTGATGGAGCGAAACATCATCGCGGGCAGCTTGGCGTTTCAGTGCGTCTTTAAGTCACTGCAGCTGTCCTGCGTCTACGGTTTGATCACCGACGGATGTTCCTCGCACGAGGTCTCGGGAACGGTCACGGCGCTGCTCGTCAAGTGCGTCGCCTGTGGGCTGCTGAGCTACCAGATGGAGACGGTGCTCGCCGTCCTGTCCACCGCCGACACCCTCGCGGACGCAAATGGTGGGGTTCCCGCGCCCGATGAGGGGACGCCTGGCGCTGGGGGAGGCTCGCCGGGCACACCGACGGTGCCCCTGAACAACACCGTGCAGTACTGCAGCGTCGCCACGCTCCTCGTGCTGATGCGGTTCCGCGTGCCGTATTACGCGCACGCGGCGCTCCCGATCGTGGGCAGCTTTGTGATTACCAGCATTCGCTCGCTTGACGCCGTCGCCAACGGAGCGATGTCACTCGTGCTCGACGACGTCGTCGATGTCTACACGCTGCTCTGCATAACGATTCTCTTCTTCATGCGCTTGACGCCGATTTCGTTGTCGGTGGACGGGGCGGCCACCTTGGCAGGGCAGAGTGGCCCAGGCGCGCCGGGACTTTGGCCTACTGAAGATACCGACGATGAGTGCATTAGCGACGCCGAGTAGTCCACAGTTACAGTGCCGAGTAGTCGGTTGCAGCGGTATGTCATGCACCTTTCATTCACCACCCGCCAGACGTCGACCCGCGCTGAAGCAACACCGTGATGAAAAAAGAGATGACGTGGCCATGTGTCTCTCACAACCAGTCTTTGCAGACACTGAAAGTCCTTTTCTTCATGTCGTCTCGCACGAAACCGTCGCCGCCTCCTGCGGTGTGCGAGCAGCTGCGGCAGCACCGGTTCGCGTTGGTGCCGCCAACGCAATCGCGGAGCGACTTCGTCCGACAGCTCATCGGTGGAGGCCATGTCGACGACACACCCTTCACCACGGAGGGCCGCCTTCCGGCAACCAACCAGTCCGCGGAGCTGGGAGAGCCCGAGGTGTCCGGCGCATCGGATCCTCGAATCGAGCGACCTTCGTCGTCATCGCCCCATCATCGACATCACCAGACGTCGACGCCACCGGAACGTCAGGGGGGTGGAGAAGATAACCTCCTTGGCACGCCGTTTTTGGTTCCCCTCCGCACCATTCAACAGCTCTTTGAAAGTCAGTTCCGTCGTCGGCACCGTCGCGCGGTAGTCGGGGGAGCGGTACCACTGAGCGTCTCGCGACGAAGGTTGCCTTCTGCCGGTTCATTTGTCTCAGAGCCTCCGACTCGACCGTCCGCAGTCTCGGCACCCGCCGCGCGTTGGTTGCCCGTACCTGCCTCTTCCTCCGATACGGTCGCAGCGCACGAGGAGGCACGGGCCGCGTCGTCGATGACCCATCATCCAGTAACCTCTTCCATTTTCGTCTGCGGCGTCGAAGCGCTGCGGAATCACATCGGCAGCGCCGTTAACTGGCCAGCGACCCGTGTCCCCCCGCGCTACTGGGTCGTCGAGACGCTTCCGGCGCTGCTTGGCCCTAGTGCCGAGGCCGCCGCGGTGCACGCCCTCATCCCCGACCTGATCGAGTGGGACCCCGATGAGGGGGGGCAACGAGATTTGGGCGAACAGCTCGTTCCGTCGGGCCCCCAGCCGCCGCCACGGGCACGCCATCCCGCCAGCACGAGTGCCTCATCACGAAGGCCGGCCACTCACGCACGTGGGGCGCCGAGAGTCGAGCCGACGGCCGTCGTGGTGTCGCATCAGCGAGTCTTCCCGCTGCCTCCTCCCACCCCCCATCCAGGCCCGGATGAGCCACGACCCACGAAGGTCAGCCAGAGCCGCCCCACGACGGGAGGAGGCAGGCCAGCATCGTCGAATTCCTTCGCTAGTCACACCTCCACCGCCGCTGGCCGAAACGCTGGGCATCAAGACTTCCGCACATCGTCCTTGCGGCTCGCCGCCGCGCTGGACCGGTTCGTCATGGACACAGTTGGATCGCGGGGCCTCACCATTTTGCACTCCTCTGACTGTCTGTTTCCGACGGCGGGCGCCGACGACGAGAAGGGATGTATCCCGTCCCGAAGAAGTGCGGCGGACAGGGGTGACCCTGGCCCTTTGGTGACCCCCTCCTCAGCGATGGCCGCCGAATACTCAATCATGGCGCGCAAGCTGCTGCATGTCTGTGACGTGGGACAAGCGGAAATTGCCCGCACGTTGGCGCCACATTGTTTCGATCAAGCCGCACTGCTGGACCGCCTTCGCTGCACGTTCGTGGACATGGCGCTCAATGCGTTTGACTACGTCGATGACGCCAAGGCGCGTTGGGAAAGCCGCACTAGCCGCGAGGCCGCTATGCAGTCCGAAATTGACGAACTGAATACGGCGCTGAAGAAGGAGCGGCTGCGAGCGGGTGAACTTCAGTCCCGAGTGACGCTGCTCGAAGGGGAGGTGGAGCTCCGGGCCATGCACTTCGAACACGCGACCGCTCGCAAGGAGGCGGCGGTCGTGCTGCAGTTGGCGGAGCGGCAGAAGGAGCGCTGTGCCGCACTGAAAATCGAGAGCGAGCGTATGTCGGTCGAGGCGGGGGGTCACATTTTGCTCGCAGAGGGCCAAGGAGGGCCGCAGACCGCCAGTGAAATGGAAGCGGCCACGTCGACCGAATCTGGGGGCGCTCTGACGGACGTCACGGTTAGCGAGCATTTATATCGGCCGACTGTCGACCTTCTTGGCGCGATCCACGCGCTCGTTGGAAAGACGGACGCTGTGATGGACAAAATCTACATTGACAACGGCGGCGTGCAATTGCGCAATCCGTCGCTCGCTGGCCAGGTGGCCGCGTCGCGATGGAGCGCGGTCGCGCGGAGCATTGGGAGGATGAGTTTAGAGGCGGACAGACAGAACCACAGTGGCGGTCGAGCGGGTCCATCGGACAACGCCCAGCAGGAGGCGTTGGACGAGGCCGTTCTCAGTGCCCTTCGTGTCACGCGTCAGGGACGGACGGGAGGGCTGCTCGAGGCGGGATTCAGCGGCGATGCCGCTTGCGACGCGACGAGCACCCTTCGCCTCGTCGCCGTCGTCGGCGTGCTGCGCGAGGCCGCCATGACCCTCCGTGAGATCGAGACACGGGTGGGCGCGATACAAGATCACCCCCTCTTGGCTGGCGGGCCATCGTCGCCGCCGCATCCAATCCCCTCATCATCGACGGCGACCAACGATGGCTCCGTCGTCGCGTCGTTTGGCAGCGGAGCGGCGCAGCACAGCGCCATGGCCGGCGGGCACCATCGACTGCTGCCCCCATGCGACCCTCACGTTCCGTGCCCTCTGTGCGGCCGCGTGCAGCAGCTCTCAGTGGACGAGGCGCAAAGGCGCGACGAGTTGGCGTCGCAAGACGTGTTGAAGTTTGCGACGTACGAACTGCGCGACGCGTTGGAAGTCAAGGATCGACAAGTGGCGTCCCTCGAGGGGGCCTTGTCCGCCGCCACTGCGAAAATGGAGGTGCTTGAGGACAAACTGCAGCGATTGAGCAGTCGCTACGGCGGTGGCGACTCGGACGACGATTCCACCAGCGAACCGGGGACGGCAGGAGGCGCGAGAGCCGCGGCCCGTTCGTCACTGCTCCCGGACGACCAAGCTCCGGCTTTCTCTTTGCTGAGGAAGCGCGCCGCGTCGAACTCCGCCGCTCCAGCCGCGTTGCAGATATCGTCCCCGGCAGTCCCACCAGCCGACACGGCGTTCATTGTTTCAAACGGCTCCTTGGGCGCCGCATCATCGGTGGGTGCCACTGGCGTCGCGGGAGGGCTCTCCGGCGGTCCGCTGGTGATTTCGCTCAACATCAACTGCAGTTGCTGCGCGGGAGGCACCCGTGACCCTAGCGGCATCCCCCGTGGCGCCCGCAGACCTTCCGTCGTCGTGGCAGCCGACACCGGCAACGATGGCGCACTCGGATCGCGCCGAAACAGCGGCACGGCGGTGTCCTCGGCGGGAAATGCCGACGGGGCTCATCCCAATGGCGGCCGGCGACGCAGCAGCGTGGCGCGATCGGATCATGCCCCGTCGTTGCGGTCTTTGGCTCACCGTACGGATGAGGAGGATCGAAAGCGGCTCGAGGACGAAGAGCTGCGGCTGGACGCGGCGGCGCTCGAGGACCCAGACTACCGGTTCCTGTGCAACCTGATCGACACCGCACCGCTCGTGCCACCCGAGGTCGCCAAGGCAGCCCAAGAACGCTCCTTGCCCAGCTGGCTCAAGCAAGTGTCAGACTTGTTCCTCTCGAAGCTCACGGTCGACCTCATCGCCCTGAAAGACCTAACGGCCCGGACCAATCATTTGATGGGTCCGGCGACACCTTCCTTGTTGGAGCTGAAACGAGTGCTGCCGACCTTCCCGCGGCACCTTCTGGGCCGCTTTCGAGTCCGGTACGGCACGGCGTCGCTGATGGAGGACAATGTCTCCACACTCATTCTCACCACGCAGCGCTTCGCGGCGCTGTCCGACCCGCGGGCGCAGTGGTTTTGGAGAATTCTGAGCCAGCCCACCAAGGTGATTCCGCTGCACTTGATGCTCCGCTTCGATCGAGCCCTCGACGAAATTCCGCTCATGTCGTCCCCCAACGCGACCTCACGGCCGCTCCTTGCGTCGTCGTCATCGGCTGGCCGTTCCCCTTCACCTGTTGTCGGGCCCCCAACGGTGTTGTCTTGGAAGGCGCATGACGACGAGTTGGAGCCGCAAAGGGTCGCGCTGGCCACGCTCGTGACCGCGGCGAAGCTTGTCGTACCTCGGTTCGTGCGGCTCCAAGCAGGGGGCATGTCCCCGGCTGCGCGATCCGTTTTGTCATCGCAGCGTTCACCGGATGGCAGCCATGCGGAGCTGGGGGACAGTGCGTCCCCGGGCTCAGCCGCATCGCTGTTGAACTCTCTTGTCGAATCCTTCCACGCTGGAAGCGCCATGTTGTCGGATGAAGAATGGAACGCTATCACGGCACCGGGGGTGACTGGGGGCACCGGCGGTCCCCGCCCTGGTAGCTCGAGCAAACCGACGTCGGCACGGAGCACAGTTGATCAGCTTCAACGCCGATACATCCTTCGCGTCCAAGCGTTGCGTCTCGTCTACGACATCGTGGACCGAGTCGGTTTGGTGTGACGAGAGAGATGATTCAGCTGCGTACGTAGAGTCGTCAATGCTGCTTCATTTAACACGGCTTTTGTGGACCGTTTTCAGTCGAATGCAATTTGTGGCTCCCCTGCGTTCAAAGTCCACTCCCTCTAATATCGCGTTGGACGAACAGGAGAGATCGCACTCCCCCTTCCTTCCCTCTTTGAGCATCATTGGCCCGTCAACGGTGGTGTCAAGTCCCCTTCGTCATGTCGGACAAGAACAGCTCAAAGTCATCGCGGTCGTCGTCCTCGTCCTCGTCGCATTCGGAGAAGCGGGCCTCCGGCGATGCCCCCGCCGACGCCGCTGGAGGGGCGTCCCCCGCCAGTCGCAAGGGGGGGGAAGCGTCTCAGCTGATGAACAGCATCGGTGAATTGCTCACGCGAGAAGCGCTCAACGATCACGTCACGAGACTTTTCGAGGATTCCGACTCCGGCACGGTCTTCCGCTCAGACTACCTCGAGTTGCTCGTTGATTTAAACATTATCACCAACGCCAAGGACCCGCGTGCCCTAGAACTGCTGCCAGATGATGTCGTCGATCTAGATCAGGCACTCGCAGTGGCCTTTGCATTGGCCAACTTCACCGACTCCACCGGCGACGTCACCGTCACGGCGAGCAAAATCGTCAAAGTACAGCCGCTCGAGTACTTCAAACTCGTCCTGCTTTGTCGTCGGGACCCTTCGGTGGTCTACCACGTGCACTGGCCGTCGTTTCGGCTCTCGCCGACGAGCAAGATCGTGACGGCGGCGTCCATCGTTGCCGTCTTGGCCAGCTTTCTCGTCGCGCTGACAGTGACGTTATTGTCCTACCAGCTGCAGAGGGACGTCGACCTCGCTCACCGCGGGACCCAGGTGCAAACAGCCGTGACATTTCTGGACCATTTCCTGGTGACCGCGAAGCAGCGGACAGCGTCGAGCGTGGAAGGGTATGTCTCCATGGTATCCGCCGGGCTGTCGCACCACGTCAACGTCAGCACCTCCGTGAGGGCCGTCATCGACCAGCGCCTGGCCACGGGGGCCGCCGGCGTCATCGCGCGGCGCGCCCATCAACTGTACGGGATCATTCCCTTGCGCACCGCCGATCGTCTGATGCGCCTGCTGCAACAATGGCCGAACGCGACCGCGGCGGCTTCATCGCCGAGGCCCCTCTTGTGGTCAGCCACCCGGAGCCTGAACGCATCGCGCGGGTCGTCCCTATGGGCTTTGCAAGCGTCGCCCGCCGGGGGGGCATGGGCAGTCCTGGACGTGGCACGAAACTCGTCGTCCGCGAATGGCCTGACCGTCGTGCCGTTGATGCTCTATCACAACCTCGATGGTCCGCTGCTAGCCGACACCGAACAGCGGTGCACAACGATGCCGTGCGCGTCGTCCGTGTCCTTGGCGGTGCCCGACGCATCTGCCACAGGAGGGGCGGAAACCTTGCTCCAGCGACTCCGCCGTCTGTGCACGACGGCCTACCGCTCGTTAGATCGTGGCGCGGCGTCAGCGCTATCATCTCCGCAGCGCGTGCGGTTGCAGCGACCGCTCGACGCCGACAACGTGACCGTCGCGACCCCCACGAACGTGCTCCTCTCCCGGATGTCGCGATCGTCCGTTCCCAACTTAGTGCAATGCAGTGTGCCCGTGAGCGAACTGTTAACCGCGGCCGCGAACGACGCGCAGCGATCGACGTTGATAGGGGGGCCATCCACATTGGCGGAGATCGCTGCCACCCCCAATGCATCGACCTCGGCACTGGGCGCACTTATCCGCGGCGTCTTGATGCAAAGTGCCGCCCCAGTGGCCGCCGCGATTGCGCAAGCCGGGAGCGTTGAAGCTCGGAGCACCGGAGCGGCGATGCCGACTCCCCGACTGGTGAACTTTGTCATCAGCGCAACGGACTGGAACGCTAGACCGACAACGACCCCGCGTACCGCGAGAGGAAGCGATTCTGCCGTTATCGTTGCCTCCGTCACGACGTCCCCTCTTTCGGGCAGCCGATGCGATTTCGTCGCCTCCACGACGGCCGCGCCATCGGGCTGCCTCGTACTCCAAGAACTGCTCGACGAGTCGTTAGACGGCCACATCGCGATTTCTGCGACCGAGGAAGTGGCGTTGCTGCTAACCGACACGATGGCCCCGTTCTCGTCGCTGCCATTCCCAACCGCGGACGCCAGCCGGTCACGGCAATTGGTGGACCCCGCCGGCACCACCGTGCCTGGAGTGGGGGTGGTGTCACTCGGGACGTTGATCTCCCCCTCCACGACGTTGACCCCGGCGCCGAGCGGCACCTCCGATGGATCCGCCAACACGATCGTCCTGGGACTTCATGTTGTCGTGCAGTCGCTGTTTCCGGGCGAGCGCGCATCGCTGCTGGCGGTCGTGGCCTCCATTTTCGCCCACAGCAATCCCAGTGCCCGGGCGGAGGACGATGCCGCGGCCCCGTTCCAATTGAGCGCCGATCGCAGCCCAGTCCCCCGTGGCAACAAGCAGCTGTTCGTCCGGGAGCCTCTGACCGGCAGCATCACCCTGCGCAGCGAGAGCCAACCTGCGGCTGGTGCGGCCGCCGGTTCCGCAAAAAAATGCGTCCTGGAGAATTGTGCCCTGCCGGCGGAGGCCACCGCCGTGCTCGTCAGCGCCGCGTCGCGGCCCGGCGTGGCGGCCACGCAGCTGGAGTGCATTGATGAGTATTTCTCCCCCGTCATTGTCGTCGCGCGCAGCACCGCGGCACCCTTCGTGGACGACTTGATCATCGGCGTCCAGATTTCCCGGCATGCCGTCCACCGAGCCGCCGTCGCCGTGGCAGCGCGCGCCTTCGCTGCCTTCAACGACCAATTCACGACGCCGTCGCTCGACGCCCTCGGCCGCACCGACCAGCGCGCATCGAATCGTCTGTGGTTCGCGCATCCACCGGAGCTGCCGTTCACGCCCGTCTTTGACATGTCCAGCCCCTGTAGCGACACGGTGGTGTGCCGATCGTTTGTGGATGTGGGCATTTTGCAAAGATCGGACTGCACTACTTGCCGACCGATGCGGCTTTCGGGCCCCAAATCGATCGTGAGCTCGACAGTGACCGCATGGTCATCGCCGAAGAATTACTCCCAAGAGCGGCGCTGCACGATCTTCGTGGACCCTGCCGATGTGTCGCTCGACGTCACGGATCGCCTTCTTGGCGCAATCGCGAGAGACGATGCATCTGCGGCGTCCACTGCCGTGGTCGTCCCGAACTGCTCCGCGCCGTTGGTATCGGCCGCCAATCGGCTCACTCGCTTCGTTCAGCATGACGGCTTCGTTTCGTCCTTCGTGGTTCCGCCGGACAGCTACTTCACGTCCGGCCTGCCCTCCTCGTCCCAATCGCTCTCCGACTCACAGGGGGACGGTCCGTGGTCAACGTCCACCGGCTTTGACGCCCCAACGGCGTTCGCGACGGGGACGTACTCGCGGAGAGGGACGTCCAACCTAGTCCGGTTCGCCACGGGCTTGATCCGTCAAGCGTCCGTCGTGATCTCTTATGAAAGCAACGTCGACGACTTCAACGCGTTTCGGTGGTACTACGACATCATCGCGTACGCCGTGTCCGCCGCGTGTATGGTGGTCTGCCTCATCGTCCTGTTGGCCAGCCTGCAAAAAATCATGCGGCTGCTGTCGGATGAATGGGCGCAGTATAACTCCAAGAAGGAAGAGGAAAGCCTAAACTTCGCTTCTGCGATTGCCGACGTCATGCCAATGATCGCCGCCGAGGCGCGCATGCAGCGCCAGAGGGTCTACTTCGCGGAGAGTCGACCCGTCGTGGTGGCCTTCGTTAACGCCTGCCGCTTCGGAGACGACGTGGTCGCCAAGTACGACGCGCATTCCATCGTCGTCGCCCTTTCGTACGTGAGCGTCACTATGTGGGAGGTGTGCCAGCGCTACCGAGTGCACAAAGTGCGATCGTTCGGCGATGGCGTGTTGCTCGTGGGCGGCGTGTCCGTCGATGGTGGCGCGGAGGATTCGTCTCTCAGAGCGGAGCAAAGCAGTGGTTCCCCGACGACCGATCGCGACGGCGCGTCCACCGCGTCGCGGCTGCCACCTATCAGCGTCGCGACGGTGGACACCATTTCAGCTCTGATTTGCATTCAGAAGCTGCTCGGATACGCCTTCGAGCACCATCCGGAGAATGTGCCCGCCCTCCGCAATGGCGCCATCACCGTCGACGACCGCTTTGTGCTCCCCAAACTCAACTACCGCATGAGCTGCCACCTAGGGCCCGCCAGCCTCGTGGTCGTGCCGACCTCATCAATCCCACATTTCGACGTCTTGGGGCCCACGGTCGGTGTCGCCGCTGACATTTGCCGCAGTGCCCGACCCTTGTCCATTCAGGTAACCGAAGCGGTCACGGAGCAGCTGCGGGTCGCCGGCTTCCTTGATCGCATCGGGATGGGCGAAGAACACCGTCTCGGGTGCCGATCAGGGTTTTTCCGCGTCGCGAGGATATCCGGTGCGTCCTTGGCGCCATCCAAGGCCCTACTACGATCGCTAGGGATTCGCCGCGCGGACGCCCGTAACTTCCTCGGTTTCGAGCTGCAGAAATCCGAGAACATCTCGCGGAACCAGACGACGGTGTCTGGTTCCGTCATGAGCGACCCCATGCTGAGGAAGGATAGCGCGCCGGCCGCCAAAGCCGTCGATGACGATGACGACCTTTTCCGCGGGGTGTTGTAAGTGCGGACGAATTATCCGCGCCGTCCTCAAAAGCGTATGCGAGGAGGTGCAATGAAACCCGTTCCCCTCCTTCGTTTTAGTAGAAGTGCGTCATCATGGCCGCTCGATGTACCATCGACCTCCTCTCGGGACCTCCGTTCTGGTGTGCTGCTTCCCCGCCGTCTCCTCCCTCCGGTTCTGGACTTTTTCAATGCACCCGTGATGTCAAAAATGCGAGAACCCAACGTGTTGATACTGAAGCATACCCAAGTATTTAAAGAGGTTGTGACACAGAGTGTTAAAAACACCTCTCAGAGGGCCCTGAAGATTCTCTCCCCTGGTGGTGCTTCTTCGGCAATGGTGAAAGGTGCGCTGGCGAGAGCTGCTGCACCACGGGTGCGACCTGTTCGAGGACGCGGAGGCGGCCAACCGTCCATCCACAAAGGGAAGCGTTATGCCCCCGCCTCAGAGAAAGGTCCGTCCGCGTGGAAAAACGAGTGGTCGACTTTCATGTCGGGGGTGCGTCTGAAGGACGGGGCCGTGAAACTGGCGAAGTGCATGGATTTCACTGAAGCCGAGGGCAGCTCGTTTAGCTACTTGTTCGCGGATGCGGCGGACAAAAAGGCGGCCAGAAAGGATGCGGAGAAGAAGGACAAGGCGGCGAAGAAGGCGCAAGTGGCATCCGAGGGCCCCAGTAAAATGAAGAAGCTCACCGACGCGGTCACGAGTCGTGGGGTGTCCCTTGTGGGAATGAACCGGGCACAGCGTCGCCAACTGTTGAAGGCCAGGATCACCGAGGCGGAGGCAGCCGCCCGACAGCACCAGCGGCAAGTCAAACCGCACGAGCTGATGGATGACAAGCTTGCTTGGTATCAGCAAGGCCCATCCCCGCTGGACGAGGTGTCGGAAAAACTTGTGACTAGGAAAGCTCTGAAGCAGGGGCGACAGCTTCAGCTCAAGTACAACTACTTGCTGGTGCATCCGAGTTGGCTCGCGTCGCGTCAGCGAAATCGGCGTGAATGCAAGCTGTTGTCGTTGGGGACGCGCACCTGCTTCCCGGATTGAGTGCACGCATGAAGTCCCAAAGGTGAAGTTCTAGTTGTGAACCGTATTTGTTCCCCGGGATTAATATCTTCCCCCCGTTTACCACGGGTGGTATCGCGTTGATCTCACTTCTTGCTTTCCTCCTTCTCCTCTTTGTCCGGGGGGGTGGGGTTAGGAGTGAGAGACCGTCCAATTACAGTGGCACCAAATGTCCGGCTCCGATACTCCTCCGACTGGGTCGTCGAGCGCGTCAGCCGCATCCCCGCCGTCGGGCGGCGCTGCTCCTCATCGCACCACGAACCCTTACGACAGAAGGCACTTTACCTCCACGGATCCCAAGGAATTCGTCCGCGTGGTTCGCGCTCAAACGCCTCGGCTTCTGGAAGTGGGAAAGGCCGCCCCTAAAATAATCTTCTCGTTTGCCGGAGCCGGCTTCCTCGTCACGTATTCTCTCGGGGTCGCGAAGTATCTTCAACAGGAGAAGCAGAGCCTCCTGGCGCAAGGCTACTTTCTCGGCGCTGGTTCCGGTGTGCTTCCCGCCGTCGCGCTGGCCGCGGGTCCTCAAGCCATCGACCTTGACAAGGTCAACAGCCACATCGTGGACAACATTTTTAACGTCTCGCAGGAGCCGACGCGAGTCACAAAGATGCGAGAGGCGTGCGAACTCTTCTTACCTTCGCACATACACACCCTCATGAACGGGCGCTGCGCCTTAGCCGTGTCGATGTCCAACCGGGACACGGGATTCTTGAAGCAAGCAGGAGAGGTGCAGCTTTATGGCAACCACATTTGCATCTTCGACAATAAAACGGACGTCACGGATTGCATCTTGGCGGCCACGTGCCCGAACTCGCAGCTGTGCTACCCATTCCGTGGCATGAACGTCGTGCGGGCCACGCAAAACAGCCTGGCGTCGCAGCTCGATCAATACATACGGCACGTCTACGTCCTCGGCTTGGCGGGCAACCCCTCCTCGCGACAACACCAACGCCACGTGAGCTTTTTCGGCCGGCACGGTGCGTTGGTGAACACGCACGACCACTGGGCGAGCCAGCTCCTCACGGCGTGCCGCCCTGCCACGATGCGCCGCCGCAGCGAGGATCTGCTGCGGCAGAGCTATGAAAATGGCTTTCACGATGCGCGGCGCTATGAGCGGTGGGAGGAGGACGTGTACCACTTCGCGAAGCCGGACCGCGCGCCGTCGGAGGACGACGACTGGAGGACCATCCGCGGCGGCCTCTTTTCCTTTTTGAGGAAGAAACGCCTTGAGTCCGTTAATTGACCGGCGATGACCGCGTGACAAGCGAACGGGCCGTCGCGTGGCCCCCCGGTGCCATCGTTGAACACTGTGGCGAGTGAATCATCCCGTCAAAAAAGAAATTGTTGAAAATTTGAAAAAATCAAATCAAACAGAAACGGGAAAGAAAGCGCGCGTGTGCGTGGGCACCAATGAAACGCGTCGACCGCGGAAGTGGCGCCACGCTGGCCGCCGCTCCCGCCCCAGCGTCCGCGCGCCGTCATCGCGGCGGCATCAAAAACTTCAAATTGACTCTCTTCAACGCCCCTCGCGGCTACGCAAAGTTACACGCCGCCCTGACGCGTCAGCACGTCATCTACGCGCCGTTTGACGGCATCGCCTCTGCGGCGACGTCGCGCCTTGCGGATGTCCTTGGTGCACGGACCCTGCAGCTACACGAAATGGTCCCCCTGCCCGGGGAGGGTGACGGCCTTGGCGACCCCATCGACCTGGTGCCGTGGACCGCTAACCACCGGTCGACGACGGACATTCTGGAAGACGATGCCGATGGAGCCGTCACGTCGTCGGCCAGCCGTCGCGAGGCGGAGGCCGCCGTCTGCGACAGCGTCATGCGGCGACTCGAAGGTCTCCTGACGGTCGTGCATGAATGGAACCACAGCGTCTTCGTGAAGCAGCCGCTGAAGGAGACCGTCGCGTTGGGCCAGCGCGGCGGAAAGGACGTGCTCAACCAGGTCGCCGACTTTGAGGCGCGGCTTCGGAGCGTTGAGTTAGCAAGGCTCTTGGAGGCGCGCGGTGTGATACGACAGGAACCCTCCGATGCATGTCCTGGCCCCGACTCGGCCGCCGAGGAACCCGCCGTCGACGTAGACGCACCCGAGGTGGACTGGGGCGCGGAGGATGATGCCTGCCAGCGCGCTCTGGAAGAGGCGCTGCGACGGCAAACGGAGCTGGACGCGTCGTGGCAGGATGACGAGGGGCCGCCGCCGGCCCAAGAGGAACGCATTCTTGATTTCACTACAGGCGCCGGTCTCATAGAGTCATAGAAGACGACGCGTGACGCACGTCACGCAGGAGGAGCTCCCACCCACTTTCCCCTCTATGGGACGACCCGCCCACTCGCCTGATCTTACATCTCGGCCCCTTCCCCTCTCGTTTTCTACGCATGACACCCCAGGAGAGCCATCTCACACACACACTCTCTCTCTACTCTACTCTCTCGCCGCGGCGCCATCCGTCCGTTCAAAATATGTCCCTTCATCTGCAATCACCACTGCTCGATGAGGCAAGTCGCCCCCCGCCGCTAACCGCTCCCTCATCGTCGCCCTTGGTCGACCTCGCGGCGCCAGTGTGTCTGCAGGACATTGAGCCGAGGCATGTGCCGGTGTCGTTTCTCCGGGAGTTTGGCAGCAAACGGTACAAATGGCGCCGCGTCAAGTCCTTCGCCGCGGTGCCCTTCGAGTCGTCCGCCGGTTTGAGCGAGGCCCGCATGTACCATTGTGTGCTGGAGCTGAACCCACCTCACGCCGCGTCGAGCGCGAAGGCAACCAGCAGCAGCAGCGGCGCGCAGACCCGTTCCGTTCCGCGCAGTGCCATGCCGCGTCAACACGCCCCCGCAGGTAGCAGCAGCAGTAGGGTAGTCGAGGGCGGCGGAAGCAGCTGCCGCGGAGTCGGTTCGCCGTTGCGACGCATCGCGTCGTTCGATGTGAACGAGGAGGCGGGTGGCTCGTCGTGGCCGGCGGCCCTCATCGTCACCACCGGGCCTCGCGGAACGGCCGTCCACGGCGATGCCACCACACCGCTAGGTAGGGAGGAATCGGCCAGTAGCGGAGGTGGCGAGGAGGAGGCGGGGGGGTTCCACGTGTCCCTCCACGACGTCGCTAACGTGCCTCCATCGTCGCATCGTACTGACGGCTCCTCCTCACCCTTGGTTTTGCGGTTGAAGAGGGCACTGATGATGTCGCTGCGATGCCGTTGCTGCGCGGAGAGCAGCAGCAGCGACGACGATGGTGACGGCACGGCCGCCGAGGGACACCGCGAACTCCTACTGTCGCGCAGCGGCTCCTGGACCATGACCGCCTCGGGACAGCTGTCGCCCGTGGGGTCCGGGTGTCACTTCTCACCGCTGCTGCACCAAGGGCCGCAGGCACCGCCGAGCGTCTTCGTGCTAAAGCACTATGACACGAGGCGCGTCGACACGCCGTCGCTAATCATCCGCTTGGCGCGCCATTTGATTCACGCGACGGCGGAGGAAATGTACCGACACGAGGTGATTTTCTACGCAGTCGCGCGGCCTCTGCTGACCGCTAGTAGCGGGCACCCACCGCGGTATGGTGGCGTCGGCGGCCGACCGGCGTCGGTGCTCTCCGATGGGGCGGGCGGGGGATCGACCATCGGGGGGCTGTCGGGATCCGCGGCGACGATTCTCGCCCGGCGTGCCGCGGGAGGCTCCCCGGTGGCGGTCGCAGGAAGCCGGCTGACGCGCTTCCTGACCCCAGAGCCCCTGTTCATCTCGGTCTTCGATCGAGGCGATCCTGGCTTACTATCCTACGTGTGCTGCGGCAGCGGCAGTGGCAGCACCGCCGTCGTCGGCCTCACCGACCTGACGCGGCACGGATTCAGCTTCGCGCACGGCGACGACATCGGCCTGAGCGATCGCGTGCTCATCAGCTCCTGTCTATCCGCCATCTCGGAGCTACACAGTCAGTGCTGGTGCGCACCGGGACGCAGCACCAACACCTTTGACGACCGTGGGCGAACCCCAGCGGTGGTGGTCTCTTCCGCCCACATGGTTGAGGGGGTCGCATCGGGGGCCGCGTCGGGGGTTGGCGCGAACGTCGCTTCTGTGAAATCGATCGCAACGAAGCGAGTGCTCTCCGATCTGATTTTGGAGCACAATCGCATCTGCCGCTCAGGCGTAAGCCTTCACGCCGATCACCGGCGCGAGTCCGTGCTCGCTCGGTTGCGGTCAACGCTTCCGGCGACCATTCCACAGATTATTCACCGCTGCGGTCCGTCCAATCGTCACGTAGCGGACTTTTCGCTTTGCGACCTCAGCCAGTGCGTGAAGGAGTGGGCCGAGTACTTCCCCATCGTGCGCGTCGACCGAGTCATCGCCACCATCTGCCACATTCATCGGGAGTGGGCGAGAATTCGCACCGCGGCGGTGGCCCTCGCGGGGTCGCGGCCGACGCTCCTCCACGGCGACTTTCACTACAAGAATGTTGCGTTCCGTGCGTCGATCGCACACGCGACGCCGACGCAAGGTGGTAGTGGCAGCAGCGTTGGGAAGAATATGGCGAATCAAGCGGGATGCACGTTGCATTCTACTCAGGACGTGCCGCACATGCACAATCCGTTTGGCGGGGCAACCTTCTCCGGCGATTACACCAACCAAGCGTCGGGCAATCTGGACGTCTCTGAGTCCGCGGGACTGCCGAATGCGGCCGTCCCCGTCGAGGTGTGCGCCGTCGACATGCAGTCGTTCGGGGGCGGCCATCCCGCCGTGGAGGTCGCTTACTTCATTTGCACCTCGCTGCCCGTCGAGGTCCGGCATGTGGGCACGTTCGCCGGCGGCCACGAGAGACTGCCACGTGGACGACGGGCTAGCCGCTCGCCAACGGCGGGACTTCCGGCACCCACAACCGCGGGAAGCGCCAACCACAGCGCGTCTCAGGGAGGTCCTCTACCTGGTGGCTCGTACTCATCAGGCTGGAGCGGGTCATTCGCCCGCGTCATTGGGCTCTCCAAGCAGCCGGACGCAACGCTAGCCGAACCCGCCCTGACGGCTTCCGGAGGGGCGACCACGGTAGCCGTGACACCCTCCCCCGACGACAACCGAGACGTCGTCCCTCCCGCTCCTCGGGGCGACGCCGAGGCGGCCGCCCTGCGATGTGACTCTTTCTCGTCGAACCGTTTGGGCGGCACGGGAGGCAGCTCGTCGTCGCCCCCGTCCGCCGACGGATCTGACACCGCCGCGAGGCCCCCGCCCCCGCCGGCCGCCGCCGATCGTGAGCCAGCGCCAAGAGTGGATCGTGGGTATGGAGGAACATCGCTTGCAGAACCGGCGACGGCACGCGCGAACTTGGACGACATGGAACCGAGCCTCGAAGGAACGCGAACGTGCACGGGCTACACCTCCTTTGAGACGCTGGACGACCTCTACCAGTATGACATCAGCCTTCTGGCAGAGTACTTCGCGGGGCTCGACGTCTCCGTGCAGGCAGGCCTTGGCGGCTTCGACAGCTTTGTAGACCAAGTCATTGTGCTCCTACAAAACCACGCGGCCATGATCCTCATTGACATGTGCTCGTCGACCGTCTCGGAACGGCGCTACTTCATGCGCTACGAGGGGCTCAAGCGGCTCATCAAATGGGGCGAGCGAACCGCCGCTCGGGTACTGCTGACCCTTGGCGCGATGCACCGTCGCCGGGTCGCGCCGCTTGCGGAGCAGCCCGACATCGCAGACACCATTATTAATCATTGAAGGGAAGGAGGGGAATCGATCAATTGTTTTTCTTTGGAGCTTCCTGCATTTGTCGATTATTTTTTTGGTATTATGAGTGAACTTCACATTTTTTTGTGTCTGATGTGTTTCATTCTTCTTCGACTCGCGCTCTTTTCGTGAATGCAAATTATCATAGGGGGGAATGTGCCTTCCACGCCCCTGTTCCCATGGTCGTTCCGTGAGTGGCGTCACCCTAACCCTACCACTACTACTTCGCCTACGACGACGAATGGTCGGTGGTTTGTCCAATGCGAACCCTTGCTTGTTAACCCCCCCTGTCGTGTCGCTTCGCCGTCAAACAGTTCAGCATTCTCACGCATTTTTTTTAAACTGCCACGTGCTAAACAGCGTCGATCACTTTGTTTCGTTCGGGTGTTTTTCTCTTCGTCGTCCGCAGTCTTCCGTTGTTCCCAGACACGGTCCACGAGCTAGGGACTTCGAACTGACACGGAAGGGTGACTTAGCCGATTCTCTGTCTGCGAGCGACTGAGACCGCACCAAACGTGTGCCTTCAGTCAGTGGACGATTCTCTCTAGACTCGCTCACCGGTTGACATTGGGTGAGGGAAACCAAAGCCCTACCACCACTCATCTCTCGCTTTGAGTATCGCCTATCAATACTCAACACGCGCGTCCGCGAGACTGTGCCATACCACACGCACATTGATCCATGTCGAAGACATTTCTTTGCGTTCGTGACGGACTGACGCTATGGCTGCCCACCCAGAAGCCGGACCCTGCCGAACCGGCGACGCTTTCCTCCGAGCCCGTGGTGCTGCTCGATCAGGTCAACGACCGCACTCTCAAGGCGGCCGTCTACCTGCTGCCGGCGCCCATTTGCGGGGAGACGTTGAAAAAAGCCCAGGTGCCCTTCCCACCGATGCGCATGCCGGGGATGCTGTACCTCACCGCCGACGACGTCACCGCTGAAGTCCAACAATTCCGGCAGCAGGCGAGGGCGCAGCCCGACTTCATCAAATCGCGTGCGTACGTTCCCGGCGGCGCCGGGCCGTTTGGAAACCGGACGGGTGCGCTCCCTGGCGCAACGGCGGCGATGGTGGCCCCCGGCATCGTCATCGGCGGCGGAGCGCCTCCCCCTCCGCCGCCGCCGCCCTCCGGCATTCCCTCTTACGCGTCCGGCGCGTGGCTGGACCCTTCCGGCTATTCCATCATGATGAACCCCATGGCGATGGCCGCCGCGGCGGGTTACGGAGGGGGCGGCTATCTTCCCCCCTACGGGTACCCCAACGTCGCCCCGCCCTACGGCATGCACATGATGGGGGGCATGCCGCCGCCACCGCCACCATTCGGCTATTACGGAGCTCCGGTCGTCGGGGTGCCTGACGATGGCGGCCGCTTTCCCCCGGACGAGCTGGGCCCCTTGCCTGTCGAAGTACCCGGCGACATTATGTACGAGTTTCAACATGGCAATCGTTTTAAAGTTTACCTGGCGTCGTTGACGAACATGACGGTCTGGGTGAAAGACTTCGTACCGAGCCCACTCAACGTGAAGCGTATCACGCACTGCCGCGAGGGGGTGTCGTACGTTATCGGCATCGACATGGAGGAGCTGCGGAACGCCGACTGCGTCGTCCCGATGTTCGACAAGCCAATCTGCACCTTCTACTTAGCCAACCAACGGTGCACCCGCAAGACCTGCTGCCAGACGCACCGCTCGGAACAGCAGGTAAAGCAATTGGCCGCCGCACGCCTCGTCCAATTGCACATGATGAGCGAGGCAGAGATCCAGGCCCTGTCGAAACAAATCGTCGCGAGCGAGGCGGCGGCACGCGGCACGGACCGAGTGGCCGCCGAGGGTCCAAGCAGCGACACCGTGGCCGCACAGAACGCCGTCACCGCGTTGTTCTCCACGATGCCCGGGACGCAAGGCCACAGCAAAGGCGGGCGGCTCGACGCGGCCACACTGCTGGCGTCGTCGTCGTCGTCGTCGTCGTCCGAAAGTTCGAGGAGCTCATCGTCCTCATCATCGTCGTCGTCCTCCTCAGCAGCGTCGTCACGGGCCGCGTCGAAGGATCGGAAGCCCATCACCGTCCAACAATCAGCGTCGCTGGCCGAATCGAACCCGGAGGTTGCTTCAGCCTCGACAACGGCGGCCGCACCGCCACTGGAAAACGAAGAGGAAGCCACGAATGCCAACGTGGCCCCGCTTCCCACCAGCAACGTGACCGCAGAGCAACCGGCGGAGGCGAACGCCGATGTCGATACACGGATGCCTGACCCCCCGGCGGAATCGACGGATCCTCCTGCAGAAGGCGGTGCGGCCACGTTGGCATTCGTGGCTTCGAGCACCACCGTCGACGCGGGGAGCGACGTGGAACCGGCGTCCGTGAACGGAGTGGTCATCTTGCGGGGTTTCGCGGCGGCGGCGGCGAAGCGCGAGTTGCTGCGTCCACTACCCGTCATACAGCGCAAGCAGGCACCAAAACCGTTGGTTCCACAAGGCCCGCCGAGACCCCTCGTTGCTCAGGCCCCCCCACCGAGGCCGCTCGTCGCGCAAGCGCCTCCCCCACGGCCGCTTCCCGCGGCGCCGGCCAGCACACCCCCGCCACCAGTCCAGCCCGCGGCCCCCCCTCCGGCGCCGCCCATCGACAACAGCCACGCCAAGCCGCACGGGCGGTCGTCGTCGGGTGATCGCAGCCGCCGGGACGACAGCGCCGCCTCGTCGCCACGGAAAGGGCGCTCCCCGCGGCGGCGGAGCCGGTCGCCGAAACGGACTGCACGGAGTAAATCGCCGCGCAGACAACGAACCCGCCGGGACAGCAAGAAGCGGCACCGCGACGATAGCCGCGACGCTGGTGGCCGCCGGGGGCGCAGTCCGCAGCGGCGTCGGAAAGGGGACGACGAGAAGAGTCGGAAAGGAAACGACGACAACCGTCGCCGGCACTCTTCAGCTCGTCGCAGTCGGTCCAAACCGCGACGAGAGGCAAGGCGCCGCTAAATATGCTGCGATCATCCCCTTTTCCCCCTTCACCGTCCGAAATGGGTTAGCGGCTACTTATTCATCGTTGTTTCTGTTTGTTTTCTCCCCCGTTGTTCGACCGCAACGGGTGCGAGAGAGCCTCCACACCGGATTTTGTAAATCGTGGGCCACCGGGTTGATGCCGCGCAGACCGCCCCCCTACAACAGAGAGAAAGAGAGTGTTTAGTTTTGCGGTTCGAATGACGTCCGTTCCGCGCGGCCGGTTTCTTCTGCGCCATCTGCTCGTTGCTTGTGGCGACCTTCCCATCCGAGGCGCCCCGCCGCTGCCTTGGGTCGCGCTCCTCACCTCGTCACACCGCCAACTGGGTACGCATATCGACGCGGCCGGCAACGTCCCCGTGATGGTCGACGTGGGCGCCAAGGTGGCCACGCAGCGCGAGGCGACCGCGGTGGCGACGCTTCAGTTCCCCCCTGCGGTCGCCGCCGTCATTCGACGCGCCGCGGCATCACCGCAACCCTCTGCGCGAGGGGGGCGCCGTGCTGGCCGTGCTGGATGCTCCCTCCCTCCCCTGAGAGACCGGCTTACGGACGTGCCACCGTCAGATGCCGTGGCTCTCTCCGCGCTGCGGAGTGTCGCACGAGAGCGATCGGCGGGGGAAAGATGGCGCCCGTTTTCGTTCGCCAGTTCCAAAAAAGGGTTGGTCGCCGCGACCGCCGTCGTTGCCGCCGTGATGGCAGCGAAGTCGTGTTCTTCGTTGATTCCGCTGTGCCACCCGCTGCCCCTCACGAAGTGTCACGCCCACGTCTTCGGCTTGTCGCCTCAAATGAGGCGCGCGGCCGTCGTCGTGTCCGTGGCCACGCACCACCGCACCGGCGTGGAGATGGAGGCCCTTGTAAGTGCGGCGGTCGGCGCCCTCACGGTGTACGACATGCTGAAGGGGATCGACGGCGCGCAACCAGGGATGAAAGTCGATGGCGTGAGACTCGTGGCAAAGTCAGGCGGAAAGCGTGACATCTCACGACGCCAGCGAAATCGATCACAAACGGCCTTCCGATGAGCGTGACGTCTAGGCCTACCCCCCGGTTGCAGGTCAACCATTCCACCCCCGTCACACGACCGCCCAGCATCCTCGTGTGTGTGTGTTCCCTCCTCACGGGCACCCCGCCCCTTTACACGTGTGCTCGTATAGCGTAGCCTTGTGTCCCGTCTTTCTCTCTCTCGTCCATCATGGCGGGGCTCGTGGCGCATCTGCAGCGCGCTTGGACGGGCTGGAACCACCGTTCGGTCGCGACGTTGCGCGACATGGATAGCGACGCGGCGCGCTTTCGGGCGGCGTTGGACGCGGAAGTGGCGGTGTCGGAGATGGCCGAAACGTTCGGCTACCACACGGGCGCAGTTCATCTACGGAGACGGGTGTACATCGAAAGCGATGGCAGGTGCCGTGAGATCGACGTGATCATCGTGTCGGAGGTGGTGCTCGTCGTGGAGGTGAAGCACTGGACAGGGGACGTGTGGATGTCCGGCGGCATCTTTTACCAGCGACCCCCAGTGCGCAACGCCACATCCATCACTCACCCCGACGCACTCGAGGAGGTCATGCACAAGGCCAACGGGCTGCAGCGGTACCTTCAGCGGCAGCACGGAATCGAGTTGCCCGATGCCGCGGTCCGGCCCGTGCTGGTGTTCACGAACCGCAACGTCCGGTTGGACCCCGCGATGTTGCAGCGGCACGACGGGATCATCATGACGCTTGAGACGTTTAAAAGTAAAGTGCTGCAGCCACGCAGCCGTGTGTGGGACTCCGTGCAATACTGGGTTCCCGTGTTGAGTGGTTGGTCGGGATCGCTCTCGACCACCGTGCAGAGTAAAATCAACGAGGCCTTGGCGAAGACGCGAACGTGGGACACGGTCACGTTGCACAACGGCCAGCTCTTCACGGGCGACATCCATCGCGTTTCATTGTCCGAGGGGACGGTGTTTCGCGACGACATCGCGGCCTTCCGGGTGACGTGGACGTCGCAAACGGCGCTAGGGTGGGTCGCCACGATGTGGCAGGGCTGCGCAGGTTACGTCGAAGTCGAAGTGCTGCCGCCTCGCGGTGCGCGCCGCGTCGGGGTAGACTCCAAGACGGCGCCCCCGCTGCCACGGAGGACCCTCCGCGAGGTCCTCACGCCGGCATCGTTGTCGGCCACGCATGGTGGCGCCCCGGCGGTCGTGGCGGGCAGCCACCTCGTCATACAGCAGCCGGGGCAGGCCGCCGCGACGCCTATCGCGCTCAGCCACATCGCGAGGCTGGAGTTCAAGTCGCATCTTATCAGCGCTGACGAACAAGTTCGCCCTCAGATGCACCGACGCGCGTCGTGACGCCCCCAACCCCCCAGCGCGCGTAGCGCGCGGAGCTGGCCCAATCACTGGTCGTTGTAGGTGCCCATTGCATTTTCGCGGACAGAATCTTCCCCACGTGGAACCGTTTCATTTTATTGACAACTGCGAACAGCAGAAGGCACGTCACAATTGCCCTCGAGTAAACTTTTCCCCGAGATTCGTAGATTCAGCCGAGTGGCACCTTTCTCGAGTCGGGAGCGATAACTGAATGTTCACCGGAAAGTTGCGCCGGCCCGGCGAGGTCACCTTTCAACATCATGGGTCGGAAGAACGCGGCGTCAGTCAAGCTCGAGCGGCGCCCCCTCCGACCCTCCCCTCAGCGACCATCTACACGGCACCCTCTCACAGAGAACGGGAGATATCCTACGCCAACGCACCACGAACCCAATTCACCGCCCCGGGCCGTGGCCCCCCTCTTAATGCCCAGGCGGCAGCAGGCTCCCCTGGGCCCGCGGAGGTTTACTATGCACCGTCTGGCGGTAGTGCCCCGCTGGGCGCGGCATCTGCCTACCCATGGCAGCAGCAACAACAGCACCACGTTGGGTCGCTCGCTAGGGGGAAACGGTCCGTCTCGTTCGACCGCGAGCAGCAAGGGTCCCCTTTGCCTCGCGGCGACCATCGCGCCGCTGTCGCCGGCGCTTCTGTGACATCCCCCCCACCAAGGGAATACGCGCCGATCAACCCAGAGCCGGTTTTCGTCGCGCTATCGCACCGATCAGGACCGCTCGGCGGCGTGGGGGGAGGAGGTCCCCCGTTGTTGCGCGATCAGCTGCAGCCGCGCCCCATTTCGCCCACGGACATTTACACGGCGCCACAGCACAACCCGCTGGATTACATCGGATATCGTGGCGGCGGCAACGACGGTTTTGTTCGCGGGGTGGAAGACAGCACGTTGACCGTCGTGGGAAACACGCTGGTCCGCCTGCCGCGCCACCGTGCTGGTGACGATGCAACGTACCCCGTGCGGCGCGCCGAGGAAGAGACGGGCCTACTTCACCGGGCCACGGAGGACTTGTATGTGACCGTCGATCGACTGTCGAGGCAGGTCGAGCGGCTCCACGACGGCTTCGATGCGGCCGTCTCCCAGCAGCGCGACGGACGCAGGGGCGCCCCGCTGACGGATGGCGGCGACATCGAGACGAGCGGCACAGCCGACGGCTTCTCGTCGCCCCAGCCGCTGCGAGCCACGGCGGGTGTCCCCCCCACGGCTGGTGGGGGCTACGACGCTGATGCCGACGATGCCACGAAACCCCTCGACGCGGACGTCGACGACATGGTGAAGCGACTCGCGGCCATCGAGCGGCGCTTCGGCGACGCGTTGCACGCCGATGAGACGGAGCGCACCCTTTCGGCGAGAGGCAGCGCAAGGGACTCCGCCGTGGGGCCCCCGGCCGCGGCATTCATGCCACCGCCGCCTGCCTCCACGGCGGCGGCCTTGCGCTCAACGCCCTTGGCATCGACGACCGCGTCGTCTACGCACAGTTTTCCTGGCGGCACCTCCGCGCAAGTGTCACGGAGTGGCTCCGCCGGAGACCTAGGGGGCGCGCCGGCGACGACGTCGGCCGCGTCGTCAGCGACGTCGAGCGCAACCCACGCATCGTCCCTACACAACGCATTGCTGCACCGCCCCGCGTCGCTGCGGCTGCTTGAAACCTTCATGTCTCCCCGGATTGAAATTGTGGCACCGACGCCCAATGATCAATCCACAGCCGGTCGTGCAGAAGCGGCTCCATCGACATCGCAGAAGAAAACTAGCCACGACATGGCCCTGAGCCCGATGCCACAGCGCTCGACCCCGGCGACGTCAGCCTTTGGTACGATGGACGGCCTCGCGCCGCCGTCGAGGCACGACATGGCTGTCTCGCCCATGGCGGCCAAGACCCCCCACCCCGTGGTCCAACCTCTGACGGCCCCCTCCGCTCGGCACGACATGGCGGTCTCGCCCATGGCGCAATACCACCGCAACTCTTCGCACGAGATCGCGCTCTCACCGATGGCGATCCGCGGCTCCTCGGCCGCAGACACATCCACGACAGCAGCTCCTTCTTCTCGGTCAGTGCACAGCGTCGGTGTGTCGCCTAGGCCGCAGTCCGAGCCGGCCGCGGCACCTCCGAAAGCGCCTGGCCACGATATGGCCGTTGGTATGACTCCCCGGCCGCCGCCCGCGTCGAGTGCGTTTGCGACCCAGGCCGACGCGCCGCCGATCACCGGGGTTTTAGTTTCGCCTCCGAGCCCCAAAGCGTCGAACAGGACGACGCCCGAGCCGCCGCCATCCGCCTCGCCGTTGTCGCCGCAGTCACCCACCGCGCTTCGGAAAAGCCGGGCCAAGCTGCGTATTGAGATGCTGGCCCTCGTGGAACAGGAACGAGAGGCTCGAAGCCGAATCGAATCTCTGGAGGCTCACTACTCGTCGCATGAGCTATCCGAGCGGCACCGTCAACTCCGCAAGCAGTACCACGACGAGCAGCAACGCGCGGAGGAGCGCCTGAAGCGGCTAGAGGAGCAGGTCGCACATCATTTAGCCAACCGCGATCGCGGGGAGCGCATCCGACAGCAAAACATTTCTGAGATCTGTCAAGAATTGTCAACATTAGATCAAGTCAGTAATGAACGGAGTCGGCAGCTGCAGCAGCATGTTAGTCCGTCGCCCTACGGTTGGCAGTCGAACGCACCTGTGACGCTGACCACCACCGTGATGCGAGAGAACGACGCCGCGGGCGGCTACTTGATGGGCGACCCACATGACCCTACGGAGGGGGGCAGCCGCAGTTTCCTCGCGGCCGCGGGACGCGAATTTGGTGAGCGCATTCAGCACTCCTCTCCTGCCAGAGCGTCCCGTGAGCTAAGCGGACAGAGGCCGAGTCCGAACCCACACATTGGAGGCGGTCGATCCCCCTTTTCGAACCCACCGGGGGGGGGACAGCCGCCGCCGGGCAGGGCGCCCACCATGGCCGGCGCCTCGTCTATCGGCCGTGGCGTCGACGCGTTTGGCACCACCCCAGGCTCAGCCTCACATGTCGTCGTCGACACCACCCCGCCGTCGGGCAACACGTCGAGTCGCTCGGTGCGGTTCGTCATGACTTCGGAGCAGGAGCGGGCCGCGCTGGAAACGGAGCAGCAGATCTCAATCCACCTGGCCGCCGAGGCCCGTCGTCGCTACAAGCAGGACATGATGAACCGGCTGCTGAGCACTCCGCTGTCTACGGTCGCGGCGGGTGGAGGCCTGTAGGGAGAACGAGCCCGAGAGACAGATGAGCTCCAGTCGTTTGTTCGGGGCCAACGTGGTCCTCGGTGACAAAACACCAAAATAGTACTGTACAAGGAAATCAGACGATGGGACGATGGGGATGCGCTTGTTTCCGCGTGCTCCTTCCCTCTCTTGCTGTCTATCCCCGCTGTCTATCCCCTTTGCCTCCCTCGTCCCCTATTGTAAAACGGACCCTTGGGGAATGCAATGGAACAGAGTGGAGAAAAAGCCGGCTGCCGGACGACATCCATCATCGCGCCTATTTCTTTCGTTTTCATGTCCTTTCACCAACCAACAGCCGCCCACTTTTTTAGGTGAGTGTTTGTGTTTTCCGACCCGTCTTCCCAGATGCACCGTGCTGTTCCACGAGTGTCGGCCAAGCTTGTGCCGCCAGTGTGCGCCTCCTCGGCGCTCGTCGCGGCCAGCCGAGGTGTGTCTCAGTTCGTCTTCGGTCAGAAGCCCATGCCCGATGAGCTCATTCCGCGGAACCAGTTTCAGCCGTACAAGCCTGCCAAGGACGCCGGCGTGGAGGTCACCGTCCTAGGCAACGGCGCGCGACTCGTCACCCACAATCAAGAAGGTGCCCACGCCGCGGTAGGAATTTACGCCGAGGCGGGCGCCAAGTATGACCCGCGCTCGGCGCCAGGGCTGAGCTACGTGATGCGCTGGGCACTGATGAACTCGAACTTCGAAAATTCCTTGTTCCAGATCGACCGTACCATTCGCTCGGCGGGCGCGGCGTTCGAGCACCAGGAAATTCGGAAGCGCTTTGTCGGCTGGAAGATCGAAGCCCGGGGCGATTCCTGGAAGAAGCCGGCCGAGAACCTCGTGATCGGCATGGCCGTCCCGCGGTTTCCGGAGTACGATGTGGAGCGCTTCCGCGACACCATGGACAACCTGCTGGAGGAGCAACGGTGGCAGCGTCCGCGTGAGTATGCTGTCGACATGTTAGAGACGGTCGCCTTCAACCGCGAGCCGCTGGGCAACTCACGGATGGTGCTGCCCCTCAGCAACGGAGAGTGCTCCCACGATAAGCTCGTGGCCCAATGGGAACAGCTCTGCGTCCCTAGCCGCATCATCATCGCTGGCATCAACGTGCCCCACAGCGACCTGCTGGCAGTGTACGAAAACTCCCCATACCAGCACAGCGCGACCGCTCCGCATCACGCGCGAGCGGCCGCAGTGCCCAAGCTGGACGTTCTCAGCGAGGCGACGCAGTACCGCGGGGGGTCCGACGAGTTCGAGCAGGAAAGCCGTGCCAAGGCCATGTCGACCAAGCCCAACATGGAGAAGGAGACGATCGCGGCGGTCGGCTTCCGTAGCTTCGGCCGCGACGTGAACATTAAGCAGTACGCGGCGAGCTTGGTGCTCCAGCAGCTGGCCGATGTGGCGTCCGCCGACGGCATTCGCTACGACCGGTACGACTCACACCACGGCATCCGGACCTTCTACCGCCCATACTCCGGTGCAGGCCTGATCGGTTTCACGGTTCGCGCGGCGCCGGACAAGGTCGTCGCGGAGATAGCCGCTGGCGTCGCGCTGTGGAGGGGATTGTCCGCAGATGCCGAGGCTGTCAACGCGGCCGTGCAGCGGGCGGCGGTTCGGTTCTATCACGACAACGTGGAGTACGCGCGCGATTACCTTGACTTTGTGGCGTCGTCCCTTGCCGCCGCCGGTACCACGCACACCACGGCCGCTGAGGTCCTCAAGGCGATCAATGAAGTAACGCCCGCTGACGTGCAGCGCGCGCTGGACATTGTCAAGTCCGACCGCCCATGCCTCTTCGCCACTGGGGAGACGCTGGGCATGCCGTCGCTGCGACAAATGGGTCTGTGATAACGACGGCACAGCGAAACGCCGAGAGCCACGGCATGACGTGTGTTGACCCGCGCAGGGAAAGGGGACTGGGGAGCTGGGGCGGGGATGGGGAGGGGGTGCTTGGATGTGTGTGGTCCGTTGTTGTGTCTGAGCGCCGTGACGGTGGGCTGGGGCACGTGCGCTCTCGACGCTCGTTGAACGTGTGGTTCCCGGCTTCAAATGGTTTGGTTGATTCGCTGTTCTTTCGTGCAACTAGCGGAGGGCGATTTCTCTCTTCCCCCCCATCCGGGTTGGCCGTTGCGGGCCCCTCCCTTCCTCGCCTCGGTCGGACGATGGCGCAACTCTTTATTGAAAAAATGGGTGCCAGTTTCGTCCTGGTGGGCGTCGCCCTGTACTTCGGCCACCAGAGCATGCAGTACGTCGTGGATGAGGTGAGCAACGACCTCAAGCAGCACCTCCAGGTGACGCAGCGGCAGCTCACGGCGACGAAGGAACAGCTCTCCACGGTGGCGTCGCAGCAAAAGTTGCTCGAGGGGCAGTTGCACCTGGCGCACCATCGCATGGACTCAATGCAGGAGGACATCAACCGACTGGCGGCCGCGGCGTCGCAACGTTCGCCGGGAAACGGACGGTCGAAGGGGTGAGGAGGACAGCATCGGGGGGAAATCACGTCACCCACGTCTCCTCCGACATCCCACGTACACTCTTTTTCGCGGACGTGTCAGAGCGCCGTGGGCGTCGTCAATCGTTGTTCTTGTTGTTGTTTCTCCTACTGGGTAAGGTAAGAAAGAGAAAGGGGGAGGACAACGACAATCAGAAAAAAATTAGAAGCGGGGAACACGTGGTCGCAGCGCAAATGCCGCGGCTGATCCTTCAAAGCGACAGCATGGGGCTTCTCCTTCAAGGCCCCGTGGAGGTACCAGGATCCTCAGACTCTCCGCCCGGCTTTCAGCGCTGGCCGGGTTCGGCACCCAGGTGGGCGTTGCCGTCCAAACACCGCAACCAGTTCGACCGCATTGCGCAGGAAAAAGCGACCGTCACTCAAGGTTGGCCATCTTTCTACGCTGCCGCGGATGGCAATCCGGATGCTGAGTTCAGAGTCGGGGACACGAGCCGACGGCACCTCGTGCGACCCGGGGCGACGGAGGCCACGTGGAAGCCGTGCTTCAAGCTGGTGGCCCGCGGCGATCATCCCCTGCGGTCCTATGGCAAAAAGGCCGTCGAGCCGCCGCAGAATCGCCGCCGGGAACACGAAGAAGTAGGAGATATTCCGCAGGGCAAAAAGCACATCTCGCCGCCCTTGGATCAGCTGCCGAAGGAGATGAACATGTTTCAGCTGAAGCACAAGGTGAGAGTGGGGGACGGGTCCTTGGCCAACCAACGGATGTCGGACCCAAGCGTCGCGGATCCGCCTCGGGGTCCGAAACTAGTGCCGATGGCGGATCGCCGAAACGGTGTTCCTGTGGGTGCGCTCGGGGACAAACCGTACAGCGCGGTCGAGGTGTCTCCGGAGTACCTGGGCTCTATGGGGTCGTCGAAGCCGCGGCTCGGTTTGGACAAGATTGCCGCGGACGCTCGGCCAGCCGATGCATGGCTCGCCAAGCAGAAGGTGCTCAGCAGGCACCAGGACGTGGCGTGCGTGCGCGCCCTTCCGGACATAGGAGGCAACGACGAGGACTGACCGAGCGGATTAGCCCTAAGTTCGTTGCCGGGGCTCTAGCGCATCGTTTTCACTACATGTTTGTAGTGCGTACATTCGTGCGAATGTTTCGCCCACCCCCCTGCCGCCCCTTCAGCTGCATGTACCCTTTCTTCTCGCGCATTCCTTTCTTCGGTGACCCATTCCTCACCCGCTTCGATGACGACGGTGATTCGCCCCTCGACTCTTCCCCCTATGTTCCGTATATTGTTGATTTTTTTTTTGCGTCGGACAGATTTCTAGTAGCATCACCAGGATCGTGATCTGTTCACGGCTTTCGGGAAAACGTTTCCTGGTTCGTACGCTTCTCGCCTTCCGTATTCGTCCAACAACTACTACTCGACGGCAGATGCATCTACACGAAGTAGAACGACACGGGTTTCGGCAGCTCGAAAGTGGCAAGCTTCCTTCGGTCAGCTCCAAGCTCAGCGCGACGACCACCGGAGGCCAAACGATCGCCACCAGCAACGCTCCCACCCGAACATCGAAGTCCACGGCCTCGTCGAAGGCAGCGGCTGCTGACGAACGGCTCCCGGTGCTCCACGGCAAGTATCGCTCCTTCTTCCTGGCGGAATATCACGAGCGGGTGTTTGACTGGTACAACAACGTCGCGGATACGAAGCAGAGGCACGACTTCAAGCGCTTCGTGAAGACGATCTTGGAGTTTGACGGGAAGGCGGCCGCCGCGGCGTTGCCGGCGACACAGCATAGCGACGTGACCACGGGTAGCGCGATCGTCCGCTCGCACGGCGGCGAGGCGCTCACGGACGTCGCTCGAGAGCAAGCCGCTGCCTATTTATCGTTCGCACCGAAAGCGGAACAGGAATCCTATCGTCGCGTCTTCGGCTACATCTTGCACATCCCGCGCATGTATCCCGTCACGCAGTACCGTCTCCAGTACGACCCCCATTACAAGTTTTTCAAGGGTGAAAACATGCTGCTCGACCAGTCGCGGAAAGCCTATGCAAAGGCGTTGCTCCCGGCGCCTAGCGCGCCAGTGGACCACTCCTGCGAAGTCGTGGGCGACGGGAAGTCCGCGTACGGGGTGTCCTATGCTTGGAAGGTAGCCCCGAAGACGGCCAGCCACGTGACGCAAAAGGCGCACGAGTCCACGTTCCAAGGAGCGCCGTGGGGCAAGCTCGGCGAACTTGGGGCCGTCATGTACGAAACGCAAACCGCGGCCTTCTTCAAAGACACGTACTATGACGCGCCCCAGCCGCGAAGGTACCAAAACTACAATGACAATTACACGCACGTGTTGTACAAGCAGGAGAAAATGAAGCGGCACGGTACCGTTGACGGCGCGACGATGGACAAACTCGCGTCGAGGTCCCCGTTCACGCCGACCCCAGCCGTCTCCCCAGTCGTTATCGCGGAGGCCCGCCGATCGCCATCCAAGACGAGTCCGATGGGCGTCACTGTGGGCGAACCGGCTGGTACGCCGCCGGCTCGAGCATGAAAACGCAGTTCACTCTTCCCCTTCTGTGTACCGTACTTTATGGTGTATGCCGCGACGCGACGGTGAAGCCGCTTTGCTCTCTAGTGCTGACCGGATCCCTCCACCAGTATCGATCTCTCGGTTCTCGGCGGACCCACAACCCATCGCAATCCATTCTTCTCAGACGCGGCCACTGGTAACTCACCTCACCTTGTTGAACCCAGGGGGGACACCACCCAACCACAAAGGTGTCATTTTATTTTGTAATCCTCCACCCGTCTCACGACGTCTCATGTCTGACGTCGGCGGGGTGCACACCGAAGCTAGCTGCCGTCCATGGCTGAGCGTCGTCGCCAGCAACGACCCCGAGGACGATGTCGACAATGACGGCGTGGCAGCTAGAAGTGGCCGCCGTGGATCGGATGCCGCGGCCTTTGGTCCGCCTGGCGACGACGGTGCTGTCCCCGCGGCGGTCGACTCCATCGTCAGTGATGCCTCTGGGCACGAGGACGACGACGCGTTCCTTTCGACACTGAAGGTCACCGCAAGCACCAGCGAATTCATGCTTCAATCTCAGATGCGCTATTTCCGGGCGGTGCAGGACGAAGGAGTCGTGCTTGAGGTGAAATCCAAAAACGAGCTCGATCTGGTGCCGGAAAACCGCCAGGGCAACGCTCAAATGTATGGCTCCGAGTCGCTACGTGCCCGAGCGGCCATTAAGCAGAGCCCCGCGATGCGCTCCCTGATGCTGGACCTCTGGACGCTGTTGCCGACGAGGCCGCCAGCCCCCCCACTCCCCATACCAATGGATACAGCGCCGAATTCAAGTTTGGCGAAAACACCGCCGACGCCGACCGCCCTTCAGGAGGACGTTCCGCGTGATCAACGGGTGTTGACCCGGAACATGTACTTCGCCTTCTGTGGCCGGCTCGTCCGGCGACTCGTTCCTGACTGCAAACCAGACGAGTGTCTCGCCAGCATGAACTCAGAGTGGATGGTGGACGCCCACGGCCATCACCACGAGATGACCTTCGACGAGTTCCGGAACTGCATGTTTCAACTCGTTGACCTTTGGTGCCCCTCGCTGAACCCCGACGATTACATCGCCTTCGGAAAAGACGTCCTCGTGACGAACGCTCGGAAGCTCGTTGGAAAAGACCCCGACGAGCCGTTTCGTCTCTCCAGCATATTTAAAACGTTGCGGAAAAAAGAGGAGAAAGAGCTGGCCAAGCAGCGCCTCTTTGGCGTGAGCAAGCAGGCCGAGCGGCGAAGGTCCAATCTGTCCTCCTCGATAATGGATGGGCCGCCAGCAGCATTGGCGTCGAGTTCATCGCGGCGATCGTCGCGGGTTCCCACGCCGCCTCCGGACACCACGGCCGCTCCCCCCCATCCGATGGTGCCCCCCGCCGGCCGCTCGCCGCATGTGACGGGGGATCGCTTCGAGCGCCTGGCCCAACCCAGGAAGGACTACCACGACTACAGTCACGAATCTCACTTTAGCGTGGACATCGCCGGACACGATGCGTCGCTGTCCAGCCCGGTCCTCGGCGCTCTCTCGCCCGCGCACGCGGCGCAGCAGGAGCCACACCAAGCTGCTCCCTCCCCGCTCTTGGTGGCTAAAACGCTGCTCGCCTCGGGCGTGCCACACGTCGCCCCTCACCACAACCCCCCGCCGTCGCACCGGGGGGTGACTCCCCCTCCGACGCAGCATAGCGATGGAGGGACGCGTCCCTTTGTGGGGGTGGTTGCCGCGCCGCTGCCGTTGGCAGATCCTCTGACGGCACACGGGGGGCCGCCGTTGGCCGCGCGCGGTCCCGCCGCCCAGCAAGTCGTCTATGACGGCGTGCCCATGAAGGCCACTGAGCCCAGTGCGGCGGCACCATTGAGATCACCGCGGCAGTCCCCAGGCCAGTCGCCGCGGCACGCAGCCCTTGCCCTCGGCGCGGCGAGCTCAGACAGCAGCCCGGAATCGTACGTCGCCTTTCTCTACTGTGTCGTGGACAAGTCGCATGGCGACCCGTCTGCGGACGAGATCGCATCCTCCATCCAGCGCCACGTCACGGAGCACGCGGACCGCGCTCAGCACCTACCCTGGGACGCCCTCTTTGGCGCATCGCCGCTGGCGCCCTTCTTTAGCCGTATTCGGCATGTGGAGCACGCCATCCAGCAGGTCGTGGTGGAAAAGGCGGCCTCTGCCTCCGGAGCGTCTTCAGATCCGGCCGTTGCCTGGACGACCCTGTGGGACGGCGCCTCCGTCGCCGCTCCTCAAGGAACCGGTGGGCTGCCTTCTTCTCTCCATGGCCACGCGACCCCTCCGCCATCGCACGCCACTGGGGGTGGGGCCGTGCACACCCTCGTGGTTCGGGTGATCGACGCCCCGCTCTACCAACGCGCCGCCACGGACGAGGACGAGGATGTGCTGCGCTCGCTGACCGCCGGCACGTCGTCTGTGCTTGCCACCGCAAATATCAAAACGAGAACAGGTGGGTCGGCGGCGCATCCTGATGCTACGAAGATGGGCGGCCTCACCGCCTCCGCCTCTTCGACCTTCCGACGGCCTTGCGATGATAATTCGTTCATGATGTGCCTCGGACGCAAATTAGACCCGACCGTCGGGTCTCGCCTGCATGCCGCCTTTCTCGCCGACGTCGGTTCGCCCCAAACCGCCCGGGTGCCGCTCTCGTTCGACCTTCCCGTCAACGACACCGCCGCCATCCGCGCGCTTGACCGTTTCATCCAGACGGCACAGCTGGAAGCGGCATCGCGTGCGGCGGCGGCGGCGCCCACGACACAGATCACTTCCGCGGTGGTGCACAGTCAGTCATCCTCCACCTCGAGTCACCACGCCGGAGGCGTGTCCCCGAGGGCCCACCATGCTCATGGCCCAGCTGCCGTCGATCATGTTTCTGGTGCGCCACCCGCCGCCTCCACGCCTCCGGATGCCCCCTCCTCCGTCATGCAGTCGCTGCCGTGGGACGACGAGCGAGACCCCTTGCTGCGAACCGTAGCTCCCCAGGCCGACCAAGAGGCGTCCGAATCTGGTGTGGCCCACCCCCACGAGTCGGAACACGACCCGGCGGCGGAGCACGATGCAGCGGTCTGTCTCTCGGATCCGCCTCAAGCATCCCACCCGTTGGCCAACGCGGCTGCGGACGTTCCACCGGCTGCAACAGTGAATGCCGAAAAGCAAGAGACGAACGCGGCTGTCCCTCCGCCTCCGTCGCACGATCGCTATCAGCGAACGGGCGCGAGCGGCGATTTGGCAGCCCAAGGCTTCGCGCCGTCGCACCGGGTTGTCATGGGCCGCAAGCTGACGACATGCAAGGTGCCACGGCCGCCGCCGGACGAGCGACGGCCGAAGGCCCGAGACAACCCGAGCCTCATCGTGCGCTTCCCTCTGCTCCCCACCGCGTCGGCCGCTGTGGAAACGCAACTCACGCGAGCGCACCTTTCGAAGTCGGCTCGACACTCACCAACGAATAGGTCGTTGATGCCGCTGCCGCAAGTCGCTCCGCGTGACCTCGCCGGAACAACGTCGTCGGCACCTTCCAACTTTGGCGTAGAGGCCAGTCGGTACCCCCATCCGGGAGGCGCCGGTGCTTTCGGGGGGCTATCCTCCTCACCCGCTGGCGCCGCGACGGGGGCGGGTCTGATGATGGTGTGCTCCGATCACTTCGCGGCCGCTGTGGCGACCGCGGAGGCCACACAGACGCAAATGGCAGCCGCCGCTGGCTACACCCATCACAATCACGACGTCCTGACCACCGTTGGCGATGGTGGGACAACCAGCGGCCGGCCGCGTGGAGGTACGACCTTTGGAGCCCCAGTCATGGGGCGGCCGAAAGCCCGGGAGCGGCCATGGGCGACAGGACCGACGACTGTGGCATCCTTGGGACCCGTGGCCGCCTTCGGTTTACTGGAGTCCGTCGTCGCCACGAGGCGAGGCGGAGGACCGGAAACCGGCCGCCTACAATCATCGCTCGCCGAAGGGCTCCGCACCGGCGCCATCGATCCTCCCCTGTTTGGAGATGGCGCACTCAGCGCACGGAGACCGCCAATCACAGCGCTGTTGAACGCCGCGGCGATTCGGAAGGAGGCCCGCTCGCCCCCTGGGTCCTCGGCCTGGGACGCCGACCTCCCGCTCCATGCCGTGGATGCCGCCGTGAGGAAGCGGAGGGACGTGATGGGCGCCGCCCTTGCCGTGACGACGGACGGGCCCACCACCGCCACCTTGAGCTTGCCAATGATCGGCCGCGCACCGCCGCCACACATCAGCGCGACGACGGGCATGAGCATCTCCGGCGGCACCTCCGCGCACCAGCAGCCACTGCACGTGCCGCTGCGACTTCCTCCGTCGATGTTGCACCGCAGCCGACCGGCGATGAGTTTTGCGGTTCCGGGCACCACGTCGTTCGAAGAGTTCGTTGCCAAGCAGCATCGCGTGCTGGCGACCACGCGCGGCCAAGGGGGGGAAGAGGCCGCAGCAGCAGCGACGACGACGCAAGCGCAACTCCCTGAGGACGCGGCGGGTTCAATGAATTCGGCCCATGCCTACTTGCTCCCGAAGTCGGTCAACGGGGGCCACAGCAGTAAGCGAACGGGCGCCCAGCCCCTCCTCGGCCAGTTCGCGTTTTCTCGTTGCCCGCCGACTCATTAACCGCCGTTGACCGTCATTTCAGCCGCTCGCCGGCCTTTGATCGCCCACGCGCGACCAAAGGAAGGAGGGGGTGGCGCGTACGGTATCGAGGGCAAAGCGGTGACGTGACGAGAGATGTATCCGACCCCACACAACGAGAGTCATGTCAGCCAATACAGTCAAACGATGCGCGCGCAATTTTCGGCTAATTTTCCTTTTTGCACCACCGGGTCCGCACGACCTTGAGGATGCAACGTGGGTACATGTACGCATTGACACCCCATCCCTCCTTCCAGTAGACGGTACCACTCCAGCAGTGTCTCCTGATCGTTCCCTTCCCGAGAGAGAGAGCCATTAACATCTCCCCTTCGTTTTGCGCGATATACGGTGTGTAGAGATGGCCTCCACCTCCGCCGCGTCTCCGCTCAGCGATTCATCGTCCCCCGATGAAGTGTTTCAAAGGATTCTACGCCGCCTGCAGCGAGAGGAGCACTACTCCACGCTGCAGTCGCTGGGGGTGCATCAACCGGAAAAGCCGAACACACCCGCTGACGTGACGGGCACTAGACACATGGGCAGCTCTAGCCGCGGCGGCCCGCCCTCCTCTGGGGTTGGCGGAGGTGCCCTCGCGATGCTGTCGCGCATGTCCCGCAAGGAGCAGGGAGAGCACGTACCGGGAGCGGGCGAGTCGTCCACTACGCACGACCGCCACGAGGCGGAGGAGCGCCACTTCGGGCAGGGTCCGTCGCCGGGCACCCTTCGGGTCGTGTTGGAATCTGTGCGAGAAACAGTGAGCGGCAAGCTCGAGTTGGCGTTGATCAGCCCGCTGCGCGACACCATGCGGCTGCTGTTTGAGTGCCGCACGATGCTCGACAAGCTGCTGAAGGACATTCCGAACCACAAGCCGTATCTGAACGACGATCCCGGCGTGTCAGATTTAACGGTGCCCATGAAGCTGCAGGAGTTTCTTCAGGACCTGAAACGCACACCCGTCCTTCTGCCTACGGCGCGATACGCCAAAGTGCAGGGTCCGACGGACGATAGCGCCGGACGCATCGTCGCCCAGCTTGTGAGTCGGTCGACTGGGGGCGGTGATGACGCGCCGTCGTCGCCCTCGCCGCATGGCCGGGGCGCCGCGCCCCCATCGTCGCTGCCGGATATTAATGCCAGTGGCAAATCGGTCCACACTGGGCGCAGTCCGCAGCTCGCAGTGGCCTCCACAGCTGCCGGTAGCGCCGCGTTGGTGGTTGTTCAGCCGCCATCGTTTCAGGGGGGCGCCGCTCCCTCCATGGGGCTAGGCAGCAACATCCCCTCCATTATCGGCATGTCCGCGAAGGACTATCAATTGCTGATGCGGCACCTGCGACGGCAAGTGCAATTCATCGCGGATGGGACGCAAACGGAGTTGAGTCTTTCTGATTTCGTCAGCGTCGAAAAGCTGCACGAGCAAAAAAAGAAAAACGAAGACCTCACGAAGCTGTGCCATGAGTACGAGTTTTTGATGGAGCGTATGCAGTCGCAGATGGACGTCATCCGCGGGGCCCTCACGGCCCGGTCCGCCACCGTTGCCTACTTGAGACAGACCTTATTCAGGGAGTGTTGTCAGCTACGCACGCAGCTGAACACCTACTCGATGCGGCACGGGCAGTCCGTGGGCCAGGATTATGCCCTGTTGCACAGCCTGTTGGACACCGTGGTGCTAGCCGTCGAACGCGATCGCACCGTGTCCGAGGATGGCACGTTCAAAATATCCGCCGAGGAGGAACTCCGTCGCGTGAAGGCCGACATGGACGCCAAGAAGATGCGCTGGAAGCGAGAAATCGTGGACCTCCGCCGCCGCTTCAAGACGCAGCTGGACTCCAAACAGTCGCTGATTCAATCCCTGAAACTGCAAAACGACGTCGAGAGCCAGCGACGGCTGCTCGGCAAGCACATGGAGCGGCTGCGAGGCGACTTCGATGCACTGCGGAAAGACGTCAAGGCACAGCTGTCGCTGGCTGGGGGAACCATCTCGCGCATGGCGCAAGAAATCGACTTCGCTAGCCGAAAGGCGACGATGGAAGTGCAAATGGGACAGCGCGCAACGCAAAAACACCGCATTCTGAGCGACGTCCTGGCCAACGCCCTCAAAGAGCTCGTCGTGCCGATGATGAAACCTGAGTATGCCACCGGTAGCCACGCATGGGCCTTTGCCAAGCAGGCGGACCCCCTGGCGAGCTACGTGGCACACACGCACGGAGACGAGTGGTCCGATGACCTAGCCCCAGACCTCAAGTCACTCTTCGGGCTCTACACGGAAATTCGCCGATTCGCCCTTCGCGTGTTCGCGCAGCCCGATCAGCATCGACCTCAGCCGGGTGCCGTCATGCAGCAGCTTTGTCATCGCTTGCTGATCAACCCAGCGCTGCCCCTCGAAATGATCCCCCTCGTCCGTTTGCACGCCGACCGAGACAACGCGCTCGGCGCGCAACGAGCGAAACTCAACATGAAGATCAAGTTTCTCTCGTCAATTCAGCAAATCGTGGAGCAGCGGAGCCGGCAAGCGCTTGCGGCCGCTGGGCTGAGCGCTGGCGCCCACCACCGGGTCGCCACGGTGGTTCAAGCGATGCAGCAGCTGAACGAGCTCAACGAGCGCAAAAAGACCATCGAGGCCAGCAGGGCCGCCAACGCCAAGGCGCTCTTTCAGTTCTGGAGGAACAGCACCGTGGATATCTGGGGCGGGAAGAAGCCACCACAGGTTCGCGACCCCGACGCGCCGACGTGGACCCCGGCGCCGCCCTTGTCAAAAGCACAACGGACGGCACGCAAGCAGATTTTGGACAAGAAGCAGCCTCACCAGGGGTCCGACGTGCTTTCATGAAAGCCCTTGTTTCCCTCCAACTCCTTCTGGAACCTGATGTACAACCCAAACCACCACTGTTTAAGCCAACAATCGTATTCCTTCGCTGTGTCTTACGGCAATCAGCGACCATTTTTCGTTCGTTGCGACGCTTTCCATCCTCTCCCACTCAGCGAGCTGTCCACCGTCGGTTTCTGATTAACGCCGCATACACATATGCTTGGTCCTCGCACCTCCACGTTTGCCGCGTCACCCCCGCACCGCGTCACCAGCAGTTTACTCCTGGGCTCGGCCCGATCGGGCCACTTCCAGTCTCGGCGAGGCACTTCTGCCGACGCGTCGAGTTCTTCGAGCTCTTCACGGTGCTCCTCCTGCGACAGTGATGCCTCTGGACGTTCGTCCGCGGCCGTCACGCAGAGTCGAACCACAGGGACCGTCGGCGCCCAGTCACGGAGCGCCGCCTCCGGAACGCGCGATCCCGCCATCATATCTGCGGACGAACTGATGCGGCAATTGGCGAGCCAACTCTCCGAAAAGATTTCGAGGTGCAAAGGGGAGCTTCCCATCACGAAACACGTTGATGACGTCCTCGGCGGCGGTCGCCATTCCACTCGTGACCCACCTGGGGATCGTGCGAAACGCGAGCTGTCTCCTCCGATGCTAACCATCGACGCCGACGCCCCTCCCGATGACCTTCCCGACTCGTTCAAGTTGCAGAGGGGAGCGACGGCGGTACCGTATGGCGAATGGCCGACCCACCACCTGGCGGCGGCGGAGAGCGCCTCAGACCTCATCGCCGCCCCGTCGGTGCTATCTTTCGCACCGGCGTCGTCGCTCAGCTTGCTGGCGTGCGACATGGATGGCCCGGGTGGGGGCGCCGCGGGCAGCAGCGTGCTCGGCGGTCCTCTCACCGCGACATTCAATCTGACGGAGTCGGAACAGCTGTACCTTCAGGTGCACCGTGTGTTGAAAAAAGGCACTCGCCGGCGCAGCGACGTCGAGTACGAACGCTACACCACAGGTACAATGGCGCGCGAAAATTTACGTCAGATGGGCGTCGCCGCAGTTCCAGTAGGCACTTCTTCCGGTGCAGAAACGAGTAGGCAGTTGCGACGAAGCAAAGCGACCGCGGCCAATATGCCGCCGCGTCTCGTCGACCTCAAGTTGCCTCCTCCGTCGAAGCTGCTCACCGCCGGGCGAAAATTCGGCTCCGTCATCGGCGCCATCTACGCCGTGCTATTCGTCGTCAAGGTCAAGCGGCGCTACGGCCGGCTCACGCAGTATCAGTACGACTTGCAGTGCGACGCCAACATCGATGCCGTCAAGCGCGCCAAGCGGCACATCATCAGCAAAAAGTTTTACGGCGCGTCGACAAGATCGATGAATTTGCACACGGAGAAGCAGCGTGACGGTCTGAGCCGCATCTTGAAGGCGGCGGTGCGGGAGAGCGACCTGCGAACCATGCGCGCAAAGATGGCGGCGGCGGACAGCAGCAGCAACGGCGACAACAGCGCCGCGCCGTTGCTGGACGAACGTCACCCTTTTGCGAACGTGTGGGTCAAAACGCAGTCCACTGCGGAATCGTTATCCGGGGGGACGGCTGGGGTCGACGAGTCCACGAGTCGCACGCGCCTTCTGCGGCACCAGGAGGATCGCCTGTTCGACCGCACTGGCTACGAGGACCCTGCCGCGCAGCTAAAAGGCCGGTCGCTGAAGGACGCGATCGCGGCCGAGCGAAAAGGCCTCGTCGACGCCATGCCTCCTGGCGTCGCCCTGTTCGACGGCACGACCGCCACTGCAGCTGACCTGAGGGTCGGCAGCTCTCCGCGCAGCGCGGCCTCAGTGGGCGCCCCATCGACAGCCGAAAGCGGAGATGCGGCGTCGGTCGCCGCGTCCGCGCCGCCAGAGACCGAACAGCTGAGCAGGTACCTCTTTCACGCGGTATCGTCTTCGAGGCCCGCCACACAGCAGCAGGCAAAGGCACCCCCGCTGCCAACGGTCAAACCCGACCAAGCCGCGCTGCTGCCCGTCGGCCCAACGATCCTCCGCGGTCAAGTGGCCGAGTCGCTCCCGGACCCCAACGTGTTTGTCCACCACGTCGACTGGATCGACATTCCGTTTCACGACCCGTTCGTCGCCAGCGACGAGGTCTACGCATTCGCCTCTAAGGTCGTCTCATCGGAGCTACAAGCGTTCACGAAGATGATCATTCCGAAAAAGTCCGACGCTCCCTTATCGCTCCGCGGGGCCGGTACGGTTGACGCCGCGAACGCGAGGCTGGTGCAAAAGCGCAAGAAAGTATTTTCCAACGTGCGTGTTGTGGAAGAGGACGACCTCGACCTCACCAGCAGTACCTACGAGCCGTTTGTCCTTCACGCCAAGATGGAGCACTCTCGATTTATCAGCCGAGCCATCGAAGAGTTCAACCGGCTGATTGAGAGCAACGACGTCGTCTTCCCGATGAAGCGCGACGCGATTATGGACCCTGCGAAACACCGCGTCACGCACGATCCAACGATCGACCTCAGACGGGCGGAGAACGGCGTCAAGCGCGACGTGCAGCAACATCAGGTTGAGCTGAGCCAGCAGTATGCATTGAACTGGTTCTGGGGCTTGCTCAATCGCATCCGCAGATGCACCGTGGGACAAGGGGACACCGTGGGACAGTCACTCCCCCACCAGTCTGCCGCAGCACCCGTCCACGCGGCGGCCAACACTGTGGCCTCGTTGGACGCCACCACGTGGCAGCGCATGGATCCCACGCTGCTCAGCGTCTTCGCTTGCTTCCTGCCGCTGTTCGAGGCGAGGTCGTTTGCCAAGGAACACTTCATCCAAACGGTGAACCAACATCCCGAGTTCACGCTCGACACACTCATGGCGCCGGCGTGCCAGTTCGCGTTGCACCGGCTGCGCATCCCGTTCGGCCTTTCGGAAGCCGAAGTCAACAGCGTGTTGGTGAAGCGCGGAGCGACCGTGATGCTGCTGACCCCGGAGGTGAAGGCGGCCGATCGGCGCTGGGCGATGCTGACCCCCGCGGAGCGGGCGAAGGAACGTGCGAACGAACTCATCAATGCGTACCACCGAACTAGCGCCACCCTGGAACACGCGATGGCCCTCGGGCAACAACAAGCATCGGCCGCGCTCCGGCGTGCGCCTGCACCCGCGGCGGCCAAACCGGCGGCGGCGGTCGTCGTCCGAAATCCACCCTTCGGTCTTCCGTCTCCCGCCGCGACGGGCAGCGGAGTAATGACGGCCCTGTCGTCCCCAAGACGAGCCGACGTACCGATGGCGTCATCTTGGCGCTTGCCGCCGGTTTCTCGACTGCACCTGCCGTCTGGGCCCCCCGCTCGGGAAAGGTCGCTGACACTGCCATCCACGGCCCGTGGTGAGGCCGCCCGGCGTGCGTCGCCAATCGGTCGACAACCGCAAGCGCCTATCACATCGCGCGGGCCGCCCGGTCGACCGTCACGACAGTCAGTGCAATGTTCTTGATGAGCTTTGTGGCACTCCTTTCGGCTCCTTTCCACTTCTCCCCTTCTTGTGTACCAAAAATGCCAACGAATCGTTCAGAACAGTAGGAGGAAGGGGCCTTCGACGAATGAGTCCGTGTGGGTGGATGTTGTATGTCCTGTATGTCACGGATTCCCCCGGATGTACCATCCGTTTATCGCCTCCATTTTCCATCATTAGTAGTTAGCCGACCTCTCTCTTTCACGATGTCAGGCGCGGCATGGCGATGCAGCGCGATGCGGAGGGCGGTCGCAGGGGGCCGAGGGCCGATCGCTGAGAGCCCGACGACCGCTGGGTGTCTCGCGGCGGCTGCTGGTGGCTCCTCGCCGTCCACCCCCCATGGGGGGGCCGCATCGGCCGTCGATGACATCCGCGCGGTCCTCCTGCCGGCAGAGCAACTCGGCCGGGGCGACCACGCCTTCGGGGCGGAGGGCTGGAAGAAGGCCATGCTGCGCTTATACCGCACCGTGCTTCGCTGTCATGCCGTCTTCTTGCCACACGACGCGCAGCGTCGATTTGGAGATCAATTTGTGCGGAGCGAATTTCGGTCGCACCGAACGGCGAACGAACACCGATGCGTCCTTTTCTATCAATCATGGGCGGACTATTGCGTGCAGCTCGCGGCGGGCGTCACGCAACGCGATCTGTCGCCGTCGGAGTGGGAGATGCTGAGCCCTGAGCAAAAGGAAAAGCTGCTCGAGGTCAGGCGTCGTGCCACAAGGCGGGCAGCGTGACGAGCCGTGTCTCTTTTTTTGGCCATCTCCCGGCGGATCATTATTTTCGTTCCATTCTATTTTTGGTGTCATTATTGGTTCACTGAACACGGCGACATTTCAGGGCAACACTTTCCCCCCTTTCCATTCTGAGCTCTCGCAGCTTTGCCATGAGCCACCATCCCCAGCTGGGCGACGACGAATCTCACGGCGCCGGGGAGGATGGCGAGTTCGTTCGCTCACCCCCGCGTGATGCGGACGCGCGACGGTCGTCAGACGAGTCCGAGTCGTCATCACTGCAGGCACTGTCCCGGCGCTGCGCCTGGCTGCTTTCCCTCGCCCGGATTTTTCTCGTGTCGAGCGGTCTCTCCGTGGCCGCATGCCATCGTTTGATGTGGTCCGACGGAGCGCAGAGGCGACCGAGTGCAAGGGGCGGCCCGGAGGAGGAGTGCCCTATCTCAGGAGGCGCGAAGGCCTCTTCTTCTTCACCGCAGAGACGTCCTCCTCCTGTTCACCTTCTACGGTCGCTCTTGCAACAAGGACCTGCCTCCCGGAGGAGGTCGCGTCGCTCGCAGCAATCCATGGAGGGTGATGGCATTGTGTCAAACGATGGAGTGTCGGGTGCGTCGGCCGGAAGCGTACCGACACGCCAGCAGCTGTTGCAGGCTGTTCCTGCCGTCGCGCTGGATCATGCGGCGCTGCATGGCGTGTCAGAAACGAAGCGCGTGATGACGGCCGAGCACGTGGCGCTTCGCCGCGGCCTTGCGAGGGCGACCCGTCGCGTCCTCGCCGATCTTGCTTTCGTCCCGCCGGGCCCCACGACCGCCGCTGAGGTGTCGTCGCCGCCGCGTTCTGCCCTGCGCAAGACCGGCGGCGGCGACGAGTCCCGTCTGCGGACGCCGCATATTGACGCTTGCGCCGACGATAACGAAGCGGGGTCGTTCGCGACGACGATAGCGGCGGCGCCACCGCTCTCCAACGACCCCGGCGCCCCGTCGCCTTCGTCGTCGGTCATCGCGTTGATCTTAGGCGCCGGCCCGCTGTTGTTCCCGCGGCACCGAGAGGTTGAAGAGTGCATACAGCTATTGTGTCAGGCCCATCGCGCCGTCACGGTCGTTGACGAAACGTTGGTGCGCTGTCACACAGCGTGGGGGCAGCTCATCGACCTGCTCTGCGGCGGTCGGGCGCTGCGGGCGCTACAAAGTCCAGATGAACGCCGGTTGTTGCTGCGACCGCTTGCCGAGCGGCTTTCGACCGCGTCGCGGTTCACGTGCGCACTCGTGGCCGCCGCGGACGATGTGAACAAATCCTTCACCGAAGCCGCCGCCGTAGGTGGTGGTGGAGCCGTCCTCACGCCGCCATACCAGCGGTACTTACCGTGCGCCCCTCAGTACCGACTCGTGACGAGCCGCGTCGACGCGGTGCGCGTACGCATGCAGCAGGCGTGCGGGACGGGCCTTGGCGTCGCCACCGGTGCACGCAAGCTTCCCGCTGCCCGAGCGGCGCCTGATCAGGATGACGTTGGTGCCGCATCGGGCGCGGACACACTGCATCTCCACGGGGTGCTGGGCACCGCCGTCCTCGACCGGAGCGCCGTGTCGCGAGGGGTGGCCGAATGGATGATGCAGCGATCGAGCTCGTTAGGCGAACTCTGCCGCCAGCGGTGGCCCGGGGGCCTGGTTCCCACCGCGCCGGGTTCCTTTGTGAGTGATTCGGATCTCGGCGACCTTCTCTGCCAGTGGCTGGCGTTGCTCACCGCAGTCGATCGCTGTCATCCAAAGCTGCTGGATGCGGCCGTCGCCCTGCTGTGGCCCCAGCTCGGAACCGCTCCTGCGTGCGGCGGGCGCCAAGAAGACGAAGAGGAGACGGCCGAGGCATACTCCCCCGGCTCCCGCGACGGCATGCGGCTGTCATCGCAAGGCAATCACACGTCACCGTCCTCGACGGTTTTGAGAACCCCGCTGCTGCTGCCGATCTCATGGCGTGCCTCGACCGCGACCCACCAGCCCCGTACGACAGCGGGAGGAGCCGCTCGGCGTGCGGCAATCGACAGCGCAGCGGGGGGCAACAGCCGGTCGCAGCAATACGCTACGGTGGCGGCCCAGCGAGTCTGGCAGCGATGGACAGTCAAAACACCATGCGACGTCCCGCCTCCGCGCGCTGCTGACGCCGACGTCCGTCCACTGGCGCACATCGAAGCGGAACTTCGCGGCCATCAAACCAACCACAAAACCGATCTGGAGAAGCAAGGCGCGGACCTCGCCGCCGTTCACGCCCTTCTCGAAAGCGCGTCAGGTCACGCGACGGACCGGCCCTTGGACCACCCTGTCGTGGGGGGATCGTTGGAGGAGGCCATGCTCGCTCGCGGAGCGGAACACAACGACATTCCCGGGGCATTGCACTGGCCGACGGCTGATGGGGGGTTCCTATCGATTGCTCGCCGCCAGGGGCAGGACGGTAGAATGGCCGCGGAGGAAGACGGACAGAGGTTGATGAGTTCCTCCCCATCCAACGCGCTTGCCTTGTCGGCGGTGGCGCTCTCCATGTCACCCAAGGGAGGCGAAGGGTCCACGACCGTCGATCGGGATGAGTCGCTCTCGCTCCGTGCGAGCGTGCAGTGCCTTAGGGCCGTGAGCTCGCTTCGAAATCAGGTCGGTGGGCTGCGGGCCGCGGCGGCATTAGATGCGACGCTCCCACTGTCCGCGGGAAGCTCCCCCCGCCAGGGCCGACGTCGGCGGATGCCAGTCGACAAGGCGACGACGACTTTACGCCGCTTCCTGCTACGCGCTGTCCTGCCGAAGATCGTGGCTGCCTTGCGCCCGCCGCATCTGGTAAATCTCGAGGCGGACTACGCAGACGTCTTGCATCCGCACGGCGAACCTTCGTCCACGGCGGCGGCGGCCATCATGGAGGCGGCGGCGGATGCCGCGTTCGTCGATGGAGCTGAAATCGTCCACGACGCGCAGCGCATGAAGGACGAGCTAGCGGCCGCGCATGTCATTTCGAGCGCCGCCCGTACGTTTATTGTGTGTCGACCATCCGTGAAGTGGCGATTCGCGTTGCTCCGCCACCGCCAACAACGCCGCGCGGTGAGTCTCATCGAGCGGTTCTGGGCGGACCGCCGATCCGGTCGCACCGTCGATTGTCAGCGGCATTGGCGGATCTTTCAACGCCGCGTTTCTTGTCAGCACCGCTGGGCCATGAACATCACGGTCCGCTCCTTTGATGCCTTCACGTCGACGCTGGCGAGAGTCATCCGTGGCTACACCGCACGGCGCGCGCTGGGGTATGGGCGGCGAGAGCGACGCCAACGGCGCTGCCGATTGGCGCTCCAGCGTGCTTTTTCAAAGTTCGTGGCGACTCGCAGGATGAAGTTCATCGCAGTAGCGCATGAAGTCCGCGTCGCGGCGCTGCGCGACGCCGAACATCGCCACCGTTCCGTCATTCACATTCAGCGCGCCGTTCGGGGATGGCTAGCGCGGCGCCGCGTGCGACCCATGCGGTGGCTACGCACCATCGACCGCCGGCGAGCGGAGCGCAGCGCCGCCAATGTGCTGAGTCGTGTCGTGAGGTTGGTGCGGTCGGTGCTCAAGTTTCGCGCCGCGAGGCGCACGGCCATCCAACAGCGACAACAGGCCACCGCGGACGAATTGCACCAAAGTCGGCTGAGGCGCTTGCAGCACACGCTGCTGGCATGGGTGCTACGCAACCGGTTCCTCGCCTGGAAGCGTCAGCAGAACACCCTCGCCGCATCCCCGTCGCAGCGATCGTTGTCCCCGCCACCACGTGGATCGTCGGCGCTGTTTGCCGTGGCCAATACCAACAGTGGCAGATCCCCCTCTCCGAACTCGCGGCGGAAGGGCCGAGGGAAGTCCCGACAGGATCTAAAGGGCGTCTTCAAGTCGCGAATGCACTTGTTTACCAAGGCGCGCGAGAACACCCTTTGCGCGGATGGCCTGGACGAACTGCTCTCCGAGATGTCCGCCGCATCGATTCCACGTCGTTTCAGCGAGCGGGCGGGCCGCGTTCGCGTGTCGCTGCTGGGCCGCATCGCTGACATGCTGCCGAAGCTGGACCGGTCCATGGTACCAACGCTGAACTTGACGATCCGTGCGCCGCTCCTTAGAGACACCACGACCACCGCGGACTGCGATCACGCGGGGCGGCTTGACGCTACGAGCGGCGTCGACCGTTGCAGCACCGCAGGAAGGGACACCGCATCCACGATGGCCGACGGCATCGATCACCGTGCGCGCCAACCTTCCAGGAGTCCGGTCGTGCGAAATGACTCGCACACGTCGACGAGGCCGTTGTTGGGGCAGCGCAGGAGGCCACCGAACGACTCCTTCGTAGCGTCTCTCCTGTTTCGGCAAGGTGACGACGATGGCGACGGACGCCACCACAACGTCAGCAGCCATCCCCTCGATGCCTCGAGCCTTGACGAATCCGCCGCGATTGGCGAAGAGTGGCCGATGCCGGTGACTCTCGACGTCATGGAGCCTGTGTTACTGGCCGTCCCCACCGCGGCACTGTACGCCATCGTGGCGGAGTGGACCCACGCGGAGGCACAGTCGCGTCAGTTCTACAGCACCATGCTACTGCGGTACGAAGAGTTTGTAACGGCCGCCCCCATTCCCGCATCGTGTCGGCACGCATCGCGTCAGTCGGAGGCGGTGGACGATGGCGGTCGGAGGCCAACGGACGACGACGACGACACGGCGTCCAACGCCACGAAGCCCCCCTCCTGGCCGCCATGGGTGTCTCGCACGGTCTCCGTGAGGGACGCCGGCCTTCACAGGCAGCCGCATGCCACATGGACATGCCCCAGCCGCTTTATCATCGGCGTGACGAATTCGCTCCGCGCCGGGCCAGATCGCTTCCAAGCCGTCCTGCGGAACGTCGCTGTGCCGAGCGAGGTCTTCGGAAAAGCCGTCGACGCTGCTGCGGCTGTTGGCTCGTTCGCACTTCGCCACGCGCGACGCTCAGCGGCTGCCTGGGTGTGTAGCTCCTCCCATGTCACGCAGGACGATGTGCGTCGTGCAAGGCCTCGAATCCCACGAGCGTGCCTGCACGAGGACCAACAACCCCCGAAATGTTTAGTGCAGTTCGCCGACGCCATGCCTTCAAGTCTGATGTTACATCCATACAGCAAATGGCTCGCGGTCCAGTTCATTGTCACGCGCACGGTTCCCACGATGTTCGAGCTGCTGCTTCAGGCCGTGCGTCAAACGCCGTGGGAACAGCACGGTGAGGTCGCGGCGGAGCTGGTCGCCTATCACCCGGAATTCGCCGCTCTGATCGGACGCAGGAACGAGCCACTCTGTCATCTTGTCCTCGCCCGGATTTGCGAAGAGTTCGGCGTCGATTCGCCAAATCAGCTGAAGCAGATGCCTTCTATTTACGACGGAAGCCCCGTTCTAGGCAGGCGCGATGCCGGCGCGGATGGAGGTTCACGACGCGAGGACCCCCGCATTGGCTTGTCCGAAGTCGCTCTGTGGCAAAGCACGGTGTCCACGGAGCTGCTCTCCTGGCTCCACTTCGCCCTTCACGTCAAGGAGACGCCCCCGCTCGGATATCATCAGGCGACGAGCGCCTCGTCGTCCCCGGCGGGCGCATCGTCATCCTCATCCCCGGCGGGCGCCTCGTCATCCCCGGAAGGAGCACGTTCGACCTCTTCGCGCGAGGAAACGCCGATGCGCCATCGCGATGACGATGAAGACCATTCGGATGATGCGCCGGCCGCCGAGCGACCGCCGTTGCACCCCAGACGCCCCGTGCCGTCTCTCTCGCCGGAAAGCGCCACTGAAGCCAACGTTGAGGCCGCCGCCGACGGGGCGACGAACGCCGCGGACGCTTGCCGCCGGTGCTCCAATCCGGTGGGTCGCGACGAAGGCGGCGAAGGCGACGTTGTCGCCCAACTACCGGTGGCTGCGGCAGCCACTTCGCCTGTGGAAGATGTGTCTCCCATCCGCTCAGACAATGTCGACGACGAGAGCTGCCTCCTGCCAGTGCGCGACGACGGCGTGCTACGGTACCTTGCGCGCCGAGGTGTGTTCCCGCAGTTATTTGTGTGCGCCGTCTTCCGCATGGTCGCGCAGCTCCGCTATGCCTCTCGCCAGAGAGTGTTGGACTGCCTGAATCTAACGGCTCGTGGCGGGTCGGTTCCCCTTGGGACGCCGAAAGCCGCGGCGCGCGCCGTGCGATCGATCCTCGATGACCTCGTCGCCCTGCAGCCCCATTCGTGGGTGGATGCGTGCGAACGGAAAGAGTGGGAGGCACCGACGTCGCCCTACGCAGTGACGGCGCTGCTTCTCGGTTTGCTTTGAGGGCGCATTGCGTTTTTCCTTCCCGCGTGAATTTTTTTGTAGAGATGGGCGGACCAACGAGTAGAGCCTCACCCGATCGTAGTAGATCTGCCGGAAAAGCCCCCCGACCAAGTCAAGAGCACGCATTCGCAACGAACGTGAGAATAGACGAAGGCCTCACTCCCCACACCGTGGTAGGGTTCAAGGTAGAAGAAGAATTTGGGGACGGTTGAACTCATCGGCGCATGTTATCCCGCACCATACGACGCGTGTCAGCTGGGATTGGAAGCATCCCCACCAGCACCGGCTCCCTCCCCAACGCCACGCGTCGGCCGTCTGCTGCACCGCACACGGCAACCGGCAAGGGGGAGGTTGTGGAGTGGACACTGTGGCGCTGCGACACGCATGGAAACACATTGGACATCGGCCGCTTTGCGACCCACGAAGCCTGCGAGTTAGCGCGTGCCGAGCTCGATGCCGTGCCGCACAAGCAGCATTATTGGTGCGACACCACCGTCGCCGATGGGGGCGAGGACCGATCCACGATGAAGTGACTTGTGCAGTATGACGGTCCAAAATGTCGTCTCCTCATGCGCAACGCGATGGGCCATCGATTTTGGGTCGATGGTTTGGGGTGTGGGGATTGGGTTTGGGGTGGTCCAACGAAATAGGGCCCCCAAATGGTGCGCGGCTTTCGCCGTCGCTCCTCCTTGCTTGCTGTCACCTTCTTCACAAACGCTCTCGTCTCGGTTGCTATATTATCACGCCATGAGTGGGTGTGGTTCTCAGCCTTCGGCTCGAGGATGATAGCTCTCCCCCCCACCGGCTCACACTTCTTGTCTTGTGCGATTTGTACACGGACGTGCCCGTGACGCGCATCATTGGTCATCCCTTCGTCTCATCTCTCCATCCTCTGATTCACAGCGGTGGTCCGTAGGCCCTACATTTTTTGTTTTTCTTGCATACCGCTATCGTGAGCTACAATACGACGCAATGGCGTATCCTCCCCAGCGGCAAGGGGGGTATCCCCAACCTGGGTACGTGCAGCCAGGGTACGCGCAGCAGCCAGGGTACGCGCAGCAGCCGGCCTACGGGCAACAGCCAGCCTACGGGCAACAGCCGGCCTACGGGCAGCAGCCGGCGTACGGGCAGCAGCCGGCGTACGGGCAGCAGCCGGCGTACGGGCAGCAGCC
>ERZ1292630.174-Hain-H41-02um-R3-174-length-71055-cov-7_pt1 | contig 71055 bp, 56 predicted proteins | sample MGYA00564408_ERZ1292630 | MGnify/ENA primary metagenome ERZ1292630 (study PRJEB36523, sample SAMEA6512641) | groundwater metagenome | collected 2019-01-08 | study: AquaDiva: Metagenomics assemblies of 32 groundwater samples
TTCATTGCCCTCCTCGAAGGCGTCCTCGAGGAGCTCTACGATTTCCACGCACACCTGAACACGAACACGGCCTCGTCACCCCGCCTTGTACCGTCCGATGCCGACATTTGGGCTCGGTGGAGCGGCGAGAGTGTGATCATCACGCAGGTTCGGCCGACCTCGGCTGCGGATCGCGCAGGTCTGAGACCCGGAATGCAGATCACGTCCATCAACGGCGTCCCGATTGCGGACGCGACACGTACCCGGATCGGGCGGTCCCTCCGCCGACACGACAGGGGAGCTAGGGACTGGGCGCTTCTGGCGTCGGTGGCGGGCAAATGGAATGAGCCCCGCGTGCTCGGCGTGGTCGATGCGAGCGGGAGCCGGCGCATCGCGATCGACGATCAGGGCTCCCGTGCCGGGTCGGCACGCACGAGGTTGCTCGAGTCTCGGCGCCTCGAACGAAACTTCGGCTACATCCGGATCCACAACTCCCTCGGCGACCTCGCCCTGGTCGGGCAGTTCGACGCCGCGCTCGCCGCCTTGCGGAGCACGAGAGGGCTGATCCTCGACCTGCGCGATACGCCAAGCGGGGGCAACACGACCGTCGCGCGAGGGATCCTGGGTCGGTTCGCCACCCGAGAGATGCCGTACCAGAGGCACCTGCTACCAGCGGAGGAACGTCAGCACGGCGTCCGGCGCAGCTGGATCGAGCTTGTTTCGCCCCGGGGCAGTTTCGCGTACACGGCCCCCATCGTCGCTCTCGTCGACCACTGGACCGGCAGCATGGGGGAAGGGATTGCGATCGGACTCGACGGAATGGGTGCAGCCACGGTGGTAGGAACGGAGATGGCGCGCCTATCGGGGGCCACGTCGGGGATTACGCTCCCGAACACGGGAATCGGTGTGACCTTCCCCACAGAGAAGCTCTTCCATGTCAATGGAGCGCCGCGCGAGCAGTTCGTGCCCACCGTACCGGTCGACCTTTCGATCGCACTGGGCGGTTCCACGGACCCGATTCTCGAGGCCGGGCTCGGGGCGTTGAACGCCCGCGCTGGCCCTGAAGCGAAGCGGCCCTAGCAAACTGGTTGGGGGAGCCTGCCGGATGCGAGTAGAGCGCTTCGCTGGTGTAGAGGTCAGCGAGTCTTGCGAGGGCGTCCCCGGGGTTTTTCGCTGCCCCCTGCGGGCAGCACGTACTGCGGCAGGGTCGGCTTGCGCTGGTGGGCGAAGATGACCGAGGTCTCGCAGCGATCGACCTCCTTTCTAGTCGCCATCTGGTCGACGACCAGATCACGCAGGTGCGTGACGTCGCGCACCGCGACGTGGGCCTGAATGTCGTAGATCCCGCTGACATGGAACACCGCAAGTACCTCCGGAAGGGCGAGGAGGTGAGCCTGGAGCGCCCGGAACGCGTCCCTTGATGTTCGCGTGAGCCGCACCGCCACGAAAGCCTGCAAGCCGATCCCCACCGCGCGAGGGGCGACTTCCGCGTGGTAGCCGGTCAGTACGCCGGCGGTCGTGAGCGCACGGACGCGCGCGAAGCACGACGACGGAGCGAGGCCAATCCTCGCGGAGAGCTCCTTGTTGCCGAGCCGGGCGTCCTTCTGCAGAGCGGCGATTATTTCGAAGTCTGTTCGGTCGAGGGCCATCGCGACGCCTCCTAGACGAACACTATTCGGTGGAATGCTCTACTAGTCGAACGCAGAATGCAAGTACAGTCTCGGATCGGAACATTGTTCGTCGAGGTACGCCGTGACCAAGCTGCCGATTCCACCCACGTCCATGCTCGAGGACTTGACGGGTCGGTTTTTGACCTCGGTGCAGGGCATGCCGGTACGCCCGTCTCTTTCGAGGCAGGAGCTCCGAGTCCGGCTGAGCCGCTACGACTTCGAGACGGCGCTTCCGCTCGGAGAGGTGCTGGCGGATGTGACAGAACTCCTTGGCCACGGCGACCTGCACGCGATCCACCGGCGCTACTTCGGACTGTTCGTCCCTACGGTCGGGACTGCTGGCGTCGCGGGAGACCTGCTGGCGGCACTCGCCAACCCGCAGCTCGGCGCTTGGTGGCACGCGCCGGCCGCGAACGAGATCGAGGCGCGCGCGCTCGAATTCCTGTGCGGATGCGTCGGCTTTGACGCTACGACCTCGTACGCGACGTTCACCAGCGGTGGATCCGAATCGAACCTTACCGGCGTGCTCGCCGCCCTCGCCCATCGGTTCCCGGGGTCTGGCGCGGATGGCTTGGCATCGTTACCCCGCCGTCCTGCCATGTACGCGTCCGATCAGGCGCACGAGTCTCTCGCCAAGGTCGCGCATGTCGCGGGACTCGGACGATCCTCCTTCCGAAGGGTGCGATGCGACGGACGGGGGCGACTTGAAGTCGGCGAACTTGCCAGGCGGGTGGAGGGCGATTGGCGCGGGGGGTGCGAGCCCTTCCTTGTGGTGGGAACCGCCGGCACGACCGCGCTTGGGTCGATCGATCCGCTGGGGGACCTGGCGGCGTACTGCGAAGCGGAGGGGTTGTGGCTTCACGTGGACGCGGCCTGGGGCGGGCTCGGTCTCCTCTCGAGCCGGTTGAGACCGGCGCTCGCCGGGATCGAACGCGCCAACTCCGTCGCCTGGGACGCGCACAAGACCTTGCCCGTTCCCATGGGCGCAGGGATGATCTTCCTCCGCGGCGTCGAGGGCGCACGCGCGGCGGAGTCGGCGTTCGACGTGCGCACGGGGTACGTTCCGGAAACCACGCCGGGGACCGTCGATCTCTACCGGCGATCGCTCCAGTGGTCGCGGCGATTCATCGGGTTGAAGGTCTTTCTGACATTGGCGGAGCGGGGAGCTTCGGGTCTCGCACGGCTCGTCGAGCACCAGGCGGACATGGCGGCCCTCCTTCGGGGACAGCTCATAGCCCGCGGCTGGACGGTCGTCAACGACACGCCGCTTCCCCTCGTCTGCTTCTCGCACCAGGCGCTACGGCCGTCCCGGGAGCGCGTTCCCGCCCTGTTGGACCGCGTACTCTCCACTGGGGGCGTGTGGCTCTCGGAGGTGCGGCTCGGAGCCGAGCACCATCTCCGGGCCTGCATCACGAACCATGCCACGGGTCCCGAGGACGTTCAGGCGCTCGTGGATGCGCTCGTCCGCGCGCTCCGCGAGGGGGAGAGTTCACGAGGCGGCGTATGAGCGCGGACTTTCTCAACGTCTACGACGACGGCGCCCGGGCGAGAGCCTACGCCGCTCTCGAGTTTCCCGGGACGTACTACCTGGCGTACCGGGACCTGCCCGCGATCATCCGTGGGGATGTCCACGGGCGAAGGGCCCTGGACTTCGGCTGCGGAACGGGGCGCTCGACGCGCTTCCTGCGCACGCTGTGGTTCGACGCGGTCGGCGTCGACATCGCGGAGCCCATGCTCGCGCTGGCACGGGAGCGTGATCCGGGTGGGGAGTACCTCCTCGTGCCCGACGGCGACCTCCGGGCCCTCCCGCCAAGCGCCTACGACCTAGTGCTTTCGGCGTTCACGTTCGACAACGTCCCCACGATGGACGCGAAGATCGCGCTCTTCCGGTCCCTCAAACGCCTGCTGAAGCAGGGGGGTCGCATCGTGAACCTCGTGTCCGCTCCGGAGATCTACGTCAACGAATGGGCCTCGTTCTCGACGAGGGACTTTCCGGAAAACCGAACGGCGGGGAGCGGTGGCAGGGTCTCCATCGTGATGCTGGACGTCGAGGACAAGCGACCGGTCGTGGACGTTCTCTGCACGGACGGGGACTACCGGGAAGTGTACCGGCGTGCGGATGTGGTGCCGCTCAAGACCTACCGCCCGTTGGCGAGGCAGGAGGAACCATTTCCGTGGGTGAGCGAGACCACGATCCCACCGTGGGTGATCTACGTGCTGGGCGTCGTAGAATAGGCAACGCCTCGACGACCCGGGTGAACCGTGTCCGGGTAGAGGCCGCAAACGAGGGAGGTATTCATGCATTGGCGTTCCGTGCTGTTTGGTCTGCTGTGCACAGGCGCGGCCCAGGCGCAGCCGCCGGTCTCGCTGCAGGCGTTTCTGTCGAGCGGTCCGGTCGCTCCCGAGGAGTTCGTCATCTCGAAGTTCGCCAGGTACGATCTGGTGCTCATCGGCGAACCGCACTGGGTTCGCCAGCACGTCACCCTGGTCAGCGGCCTCATCCCGCGGCTCTACACGGCGGGCGTCAACGTCCTGGCGATCGAGTTCGCGCGGCGGAGCGACCAGGCACAGATCGACTCGCTTCTGAACGGAGCCGTCTACGATGAGAGGCTGGCACGCCGCACCACCATGCAGTGCCTCGTGCAGTGGGGCTACCAGGAGTACGTTGATCTGTACCGGGCAGCGTGGCAGGTCAATCAGAAGCTGCCGCCGGGCACGCCGCGCTTCCGCATTCTCGGGCTCGGGAACTCGCCGGACTACAGCGTCATCCGAACGCGCAAGGACCTGGATGATCCGCAGGTGCGACGCAAGTTCCTGCGCGGCGAGACCGAGAAGGACTGGGCGACGCTGCTCATCGACAGCGTCCTCGCAAGACACCAGAAGGCGCTCGTGTACTGCGGCACGCACCACGCGTTCACGAAGTACGCGCAGCCCATCGTCTCCGATGGCTACGTGTACCTGGGCCCGATCTCGCGGTACGAGCCCGTTTCACCCATCGCCGACTTCATCGACGAGGGCAACATCGAGTACGCGCGCGCCCACTCGTACAATCCCGCCGACCGGGCGGCATCCATCGCCGGTCTCAACCAAGGCATCGCGGGATCGCTGGAAGGCGCGAGGAAGAGGTGGCAAGAGGCAGCAAAACTGTAGCCGGCTCGCCGTCGACCCGAGCGGGTTCGGTGCTCCGAGGGGACTGCCGTGCCCGTAAGGTGGCGGTCGTTTCTGTCCCCAAACCGCGGAGTCCACGCATGTCCGGGTATTCTGGAGTGCCACTTGCAGCGAAGCTCGGGATCAAGGAAGGGTCGCGGGTCTTCCTCGTCAACGCACCAAAGGAGTACCGAAAGCTCGTCGCCCCGCTGCCGCCTGGGGCACGGTTCGTAGCGGGGCCGGCCTCCGGCGCGGACATGGTCCACGTCTTTTCGAGGGAGCGGTGGCGGTTGGATGGGGTGCTTCGCGCCTTACGTCCGGAGCTTAGGCAGGATGTGGCGATCTGGGTTTCGTGGCCGAAGAAGGCATCGAAGGTGCCGACCGACATCACCGAGGACACGGTACGGCAAATTGCACTGCCCCTCGGTTTAGTCGATACAAAAGTCTGTGCGGTCGATGACGTATGGTCTGGGCTCAAGCTGGTGATTCGAAGAGCCCTACGAGCCGCGGACGGCCCGATCGAGGCGTCCACCGGACGCGCGGGGCTCCAGCGCAGGCGAACATGAGATCTGATTGCATCGCCGATCTGCCCTGTTGATAAGGCAGTGATCTGGCCGGCACTGGCGGCCGCGCGGCGATCGGCGTTCAATACGCTGGATGGGGGCGATGACGTGGGAGAGGGCACGAGGATGGAGTTTCGACATCCGGTCCGCGGGTTCCTGATCGGCCCCGTCGTCGCACCTATTGCGTACTCGATTGCTATGGCCGCGGATGCGATCGCGCACAACGTGCCCTTCAGGCCCAGTGATGCCGTACGCGAACTGCTGGTAATCCTCATGTTCGGCGCACCGGTAGCGTATGGCGCGGCGCTGGCGTTGGGAGCGCCGGTCGTTTTCGTTCTCCACCGTCTCGGTGCCCTTCGATTCTCAACCATGGTCGTCGCGGGCTCGCTGAGTGGCGTGATCGTGGCACTGTGGCTCGCCGCGTCCCAGGAGGGCAGCTTGTTCCGGGTGCGAATGCCACTGCCTCTGGGCGCCGCGTTGGGCGCGCTCGCCGGCGGAGCCTGTTGGCGGGCGGGCCGAGGCGCACCCTGACGCGAGGGCCTCCAACATGACGCGCGTCCGTCTTCTCGGAATCGTCACGCTCGTGGCAGTAGCACACTGCGCTAGTGCCACGACCCAGGCCGCGCCGCCGCTTGCGGGTCGCTGGCAGTACATCCAGCCGCCGGACGCCGAAGGTGAAGTCCTGGACCTGCTGGTTTCCTCCGGGAAGTGGCGCGGGTTTCTGAACGGTCTGGAACGCGCCGGCGAGCATGGGGTGTTCTATTACGTGGCCGAACTCGAGAGCGTCGAGGTCGCCCCGGACGGAGCCATTCGCTTCGAAGTCGGTGAGCGTTCGCTCTCCAGCCGCCGGCCCGCACTCTCGGCGCCTGGCGGCGCCGGCGACGCGGGAGTCGTCCGGGATCGAATGCGGTTCGCCGGCAGACTGGAAGGCGGTGATCTCGTGCTCCGGTGTGTCGGCCCAGGCGGCTCGTGCCCGGACTCCACGCTGCGGTTCAAGCGAATCTCAGGGATCGCAGATTCTGACGGGTCGGCCCCGCCGGACACAGCGGGGTTCGAGGTCGTTATCCGATTCAGCGTGACAGACACCACGGCAGTCTTCGAGCGGCCGTTGGGACGTGCGCTTCGCATTCGCGTCACGCGCTACTCCGGTGCCGACTGGAAGGTATCGGTAGTTCGCCAGTCGCCCGGCGTCGATCAGCCCAACTTGCTCTACCATAGCCGGTCGTGGCATGGTCCGTACCCGACCGATGTGCTCGCCTGGGCGCATCGGAGCAGATTCTTCCCGGACGAACGCATCCTTCCGGTCCGCGGACACCCCTACGAGATCCGCATCCGGCTCATCGACTGCCACACGTCCGGGTCCGGCGGGGATGCGGTCTTCGATGCCGGAACGATCGACGTAGCGTGGCGCCGGGCCAAGGTGAAGCGCGCCTATTGAGGCTCGCGACGTACGGAGCCCTCCGCGCCGTGGGCTCAAGGCGAGTCCGGCCAGGCGGCTAGCTGCCTGGGCCGGTATGGCGCCGGGTGGGGCGGGAGGGCTTTGACTTGGTCGGGGTACTCTCCACCCGGTTCGAAGAGGGTTACGTCCGGGGAGCCAGATTACGAATCGCGAACTCTCGGGTTCGCGTTGGTGCGCGGGGCCCTGACGGCGAAAGCTGCTGGGGTCTTGGCGTATGAGGGCGTGGGGGCGCTCGTAGTATCTGAAGACTCAAATCTGCTGGAGCGCCACGAGTAGCCACGCGTCTGGCTACCGGGCAGTGGCGCTTACTGCAAGCACGGCAACGCGGATGGAATATCGGGAAGCCACAGGCGACCGCCGCTCGGTCATCACCATGGCGCCGAGCGCGCATCGTGTGATGAAAGAACTCATTCCCTGCCCTCCTGAACTTGCCTCCATGCTTCCTGCAGGCCACGCGCGGCAATCTGTTGTTCAAGATCGGCGCTCTGGATCGCCCCGGGCGATGTGTTGAGCATGGAGCGAATGTCCCGCAAGTGTTTCTCCGAGCCGCCGTCCCGGTAATATTCGAGCTTGCGCACGATGACATACTCGGGCGGCGCAACGACCAGTACTTCACCCTCCACGTCCAACCGCCGCGCCCGCGCCAGTCCCCACGCGTGCAACGGATCGCGCCCACTCAGATAAACGTCCGCTTTGAAGCCGGTCTCGTGGTGAATGATGTTGAAGTGCCCGCGTTGTTCGCGCGCCGCTTCCACCTCGATCACCTCCGTCGGCGGACAATAGAACTCCGCCAGCGGGAAGACCTCAGGCAGTCGGGTAATCTGCTCCCGATCCAGCGCCACGATCAAATCCACATCATGCGTCAGGCGCGGCTCGCCATAGATGATGACCGCCACGCTCCCGCTGACCATGTAGGCCGCGCCCAGCGTGTTCAAGCGCCTCGTGAACAACAGAAAGAGGTTAGCCTCGTGCATACAGGAAAATCTCGCGAACGACACGCCGAAGTACTTCGTCGCTCCACTCCGGGTGCTGCGCGCGCAACGCCGCCGTCTTCAGTTGGCGGGCTGAATGATACAGGCGTTCGGCCGCCCTCAGTTTCTGCGTCGGCGACATCGCCTGCACTATCCGTCGCGCTTCGTCTTTCATGGTCGTGTTCTTTCTCTGTCTGATTCGTTTGGTGACTACACGTCGCCGTGGCATTTATCCCAGAGCTATTGGGGCCGTTGATGGTCGCCCTTGGCGCGCCACTTGAGGATCGTGGCTCGCACCCGCTCTGCCATGCGGATCTTCTCCGACCAGGAGAGATCCTTCCGCGCTTTCTGCCAGAGAGCTTGTCGCTTCAACAGCTCGTGTGTGTCACTCATGTTAGAAACCTGCTTTCGAACCGCTGCCACGCCTCCGCGAGTCCATGCCGCGCGGCGAGCGCGGCGATGCCCTCCCGGGTGACGCTGTCGGCTTCCAGCAACGACAAGATGCGAGTGTAGTCCTTGGCGCGTCCCACACTCAGGGCGATGACCGCCAGGTATTCCGCGCGGACCACTCGGAGGGGCACGTTCTCGAAGTCGGCGGTGTCGGCATGCTCCACCGCTTCTCGGGTGAGTGGGCTGAAGATCGGCACGAACTGGGTCGGCCACGCACCCACCTGGACGGCCTCCCCTTCCGGGCGCCAACCGCGCGCAGCACAAAACTCGTAGATGTCGCTGAGTACATCAAGTCGCTTCGTATCGGGCACGGACACGAGGACGTCGGCATCCAGTGTCGCGACCGGTTCCGTGTACCGCATCTGTGCGACTGCTCCGAACAATGCGTACTCCTGGATCACTCCAGCCTGGCGCATCTCGTTGAGTAGCTGAGCCAGTTCCTTCATGGGATCAGCCTACCGAAAGTGAACGGCGGTCCTCTGCGGCTGGATTGCCTACCGCGAGGGTTCGCCAACCCTCGACCGCGGCGCAAATCCTTGGCGCGATAGAACCTCGCCCATCCAGCCGGCTCCGAGGGGGCCCAGGACTCGTAGGTGCCGAGGCGGGTGTTGGCGGAAAGGGGCATGAGGGAGGAGTCTAACTGCCCGGGAGCCCCCTGTCAGCAATCAGGGCAGTGGCACTAGTTCGAACAGGGCTACGTTCGGGAAGCCAGATCACCAATTTGTTGCGCCCCTCCCGCCCTTCCCACCACAATGCGCTTGGTCCGATCGACGCGTCATGGGCGGCTCGAGTGGCTGCTGCGGTGGGACCGGGAGTACGAGGTCGGCTCGAGACCTCGGCTGACCTTCCCTTTGGCCGGGCCTCGGGATCCCTCGAACCCAGGGCTAGTGCGGTGCTCAACCGCAGTCTGGCATCGAGTCGACCGGAGAACTATTCCAACGGCAGCGCGGAAGGAAAGTCCGCCCACGCTGTAGTGCGACCCTAGGCACAAGCCTTGCTTTTAGGCGGCACACCATGTGCCACCACTACGCCCCAACCTCCATCATAACGGCCCGTCGCCTGGGCCATTGGTTCGTCTCTGGTCCTCGAACCACCGCGACGCCCGGGACTGCTCGCTCGGCCGTGCCCCATGAGGGTTCTGTCTGGCGTTCTGCGACAGGGCCACGAAGCGGTGGGATTGGAGGGAGCGGAGTCGCCGAGCGAAGCGCTTGGGTGAGGGTGCCCTGCCCATTCTCTGGCCGCGGTGGATTGCCGAGCCGTTGCCATTTTGCCACCGGACAATTGTTCCGGCAGATATTGCCGAGGGAAAGCACGAGCGGCTACTCACAAGTGGAGTCTCATGATGGACACTGAATACGGTACAAGAGCCGAGGAGTTCACCCGAGCGATCGAGAGCGGCCCTCCATATGTCGTGCGCTACTCTTGGGCGGGCGGCAAGAGTTTGCATGAGCGAAATGTTGTGACCGAGGCCATCGCGGCATGCTTCGGGGTGAAAACTCTGGAGCGCGAGCAGACGATCGACGATCCCAAGGGCGAGTCTGTGCTCCTGGCCGATCGCGTTCGGTACGCTTTCTGGCTGCTTCGGACCTTAGACCTCTCGTTGGGCTTCACACACGGATGGGAGAACGTCCGCGTCGGCTCCCCATCCGATCCAGCCGACGCGCGACACTCGGGCAAGATATACAAGATCTCGTTGCGAGTCGATCGATCGAGACGCCACGAGTACTAGACCAACGCAGACGCCAAGGGTCGGAAGCCGAACACTCAGGTTCAGATCGCGCCGAACGCGGCGTACCACTCGGCACAAGGCTGCTCGCGTTTCTGGGGACGCGTAGTCCGCGCGGGCGAAGGTGTTTCCACGCTGCGCGGCCGGTGCAGCGATGGTGCAGACCGCCGACTCGGGGGAGCGCGACCACCCGACCCGCTTCCGGTGGCTCGATCGCCCTGATCACCAGCGCATCCTTCCCAAGAGCGAGGTGAGTCCTCGGCTCCGAGTAGTGACCGAGGTACTCGCGCCGTATCGAACCGATCAACCTCTCGACCAGGGTCACATTCGCCGAGCCCGATCGTGAATCGCGGGCTCGAGGGTTCGCGTTGAGGTGTGGGGCCCCTGGAGACGCTGACGGGCCGCTCCGACACGCCCCCCCTCCGCTCAGCGCGTCAGCACGGCGCGCCCGACCGCGCGCCCCTCACCGGTGACGACCTCGATGAAGTAGACGCCGCTTGGCACGAGGGCGGACGGTATCCCGATTTCGTGCCGTCCCGCGGGGCGCGGCTCGTCGCGCAGAAGGGTGGCGACCTCTCGCCCCTGGACGTCGTAGAGCCGAACCGTCACGCGCCTTGGTCCTCGCAGAGAAAACCGCACGATACCCGAGCCCGCGACGGTGATCGGATTGGGGTAGATCGCATCGACGCGGACGCTCGCGGGAGCGGTTTCGGCAGCACGCGGCTCCACCTCGACTCCCGTGACCACGTCGTCGGCGATACCAGCGACGTAGGCATGCGGAAGGCGCGATATGTAATTGAACCCTCCGCCGGCGTAGACCACGTTTCCGCGTGCCGCGAGCGAGAAGACACTGCTTCCACTCGACGGATTCCAGGCAGTCAGTGTGCCCGTGGAGGCGTCGACCGCGGCGAGGAAGAAGCGCGAGGTGGAACCGTTTACCAGCGTGAAGTTCCCACCGATGTATACGTTCGACCCGACGGCCGCGATCGCGTTGACCTGTTGGTTCGCATTCGGGTTCCAGGAGGTCAACGCTCCCGTCGAGACGCTCACGGCGGCGAGATTCCCCCGGAAGACCCCGCCGAAGTTGAGGAATGCTCCGAGGAATGGGCGGAGCGCAAGACCCTGGTTGCGCGTGACCTCCGTCGCCTCTCGAGTGTAGAAATTGCGCTCGCACACGATTCCACTAACCGCACCGAAAGGGTCGCGTGGGAGCGGGTAGGGCGTGACGACGATTCCGGCCGCCACGACCCCAGCCAAGAGCCATTGCGTGCGCACCCGGGCCACGGCGGCGCGCGTGATTCCGAGTTCGAGCAGCACGAGGAGGAGCGGCGTCACCGGGATCAGGAACCGGCCGAACATGAAGTCGCCGCCGACGCGAACAACGAACGCGATGTAGACCAGCGCCAGCATCGCCGCGAGAACCACGCTCCTTCGCCACGGATCCAGTGCAACCCGATCCACCGGATCGCATTCGCGAGCCGTCCGAATCCAGGCGAGAGCAACCAGGGCTGGCCCAAGCAGTAGAGGCCAATACCTCTTGGAATAGAGGGAGATGTACGTCGCGCCCTGGGAGTACCAGGCGACTGCGGCCGACTTGGCATAGTAGGTGTTCGGAAAGAAATCGCCGTAGTAGCTCACGCGCCACACCGTGTAGGGCGCCCAGACGATCAGAAAGGCGGCGCCGAGGGCGAGCAATGTGCGTGGCCGGCGCGGATCTGTGAGAAGTGTAAAGAGTGCCACGGTCGCTGCGAGAATCAGCCCATCGGGCCGGGTCATGGATGCCAGGGCAAGAAGCAGCCCCGTCGCCGCAGCACGCCCACGGCCAGGCTCGCTTCGCGCAAGGAGCACGTAGACCGCGGTTATCTCCAGCGCGAAAAGCGATGTTTCGAGTCCGCCCGTCGCGAAGATCTGCCAATCGGGATGCAACGCTCCCAGTACCGCGGCGATGGGAATCCATGTCGCCAGGCCCCGCGATTCCCTTCGAAGCGTCCAGGAGTTCCAGGCTAGAACACCCAACGCTGCCACGTAACAGGCGATGCTGGCGGCGGTCGCCCAGCGTTCCACGTCGGCGCCCAGCCGGAGGCCGAGCGCCATCCACGGTGCCGAAAAACGCGATGACCGCGGCGCGCGAATGTCCGCCCCGAGCCGATGGATCCGACGGGTCGCTCAGAGTCGGTGTCGCGGGTTTCATGATGGCGAGCCCATCGTGCGCAACCGATACCCCCTCTTCCTTCTCTGTCCCATCCAGCAATTTCATAGAAGAGGCGGTCGCGTTTGTTCAGGCGGATCCTGCCGTCCAGCAGACTTTCGGGGAATCGATTCCATGGCGCTCTCCCCAGTACAAGCGTACGCTTCACGGGGTATTTCGTCGAAACAAGAGGTCAAAGCAGGAGGGTGGCAGTTCCGATGAGCACGAGGTGGGTCTTCGGAAACGCGAGGGATCGGAGCCGTTTATCGCCAGGCTCCGACACGAGCCCGCTCCGAGGCGAGCTTCTCAGTGTCGATCACCTCGAGGAGCGCGCTCGTGTTCTGGCCGCCGGGTACACGCTCGCCCGCAATCCGCGCCACCGCCCGCGCCGCTTCCAGCCCCGCCTGCAGGAGAACGCTCGTGTCCTTCGTAATGCGTATCATGTTCTGGCCACGGACGTGCACCGCGGGGAGCCCGTGGCTCCCGCGGCGGAATGGCTGCTCGACAACTTCCACCTCGTGGAAACGGAAATCCTCGAGATCCGAAAGAACCTCCCGCAACGGTACTATCTCGATCTTCCCAAGCTTGCCCTGCGCGATCTGGCGGGCATGGCCCGGGTGCACGCCATGGCCCTCGAGTTCATCCGCCATAGCGACGCGCGCTTCGATCTCCATCGCCTGACGCGCTTCGTGAGCGCCTACCAGACGGTGGCGCCGATCACCCTCGGCGAGCTTTGGGCGTGGCCGAGCATGCTCAAGCTCAGCCTGATCGAGAATCTCAGGCGGCTCACCGACGAAATCATGGAGAGCCGGTCTGGCGAATTGGAAGCCGATCGCTACTTCGCGCGTTTTGAATCGACCGCGGCGGAAGAGCCGCTTCCGGCTCTTCCCGAGAGGCTGTCGAACGGGTTCGTAGTTAAGCTGGTTCAGCGTACGCGCGAGCTCGGTCCACGGATTGCGGAGTTGAGGATTGAGCTCGAGCGCAGGCTTACGCTCATCGAGTTCAGCGTCGACGAGGCCGTTCGCGTAGAGCATCAACGCCAGACCATGGGGCAAGCATCCATGGAGAACTCGATCACCGGGTTGCGGCTGGTTTCCACCATCGATTGGAACCGCGCGATCGAGAGGGTCAGCCTGATGGAGAAGGTTCTCCAACGCGATCCCGCCGGCGTCTACGGCCAGATGGACTTCCGAAGTCGGGATCGCTACCGGCAGGCGGTCGAAGAACTATCCGAGCCGACGGGCGAGGCGCAGTTGCGCGTGGCACTGCGTGCGATCGAGAGCGCACGGCAGGTCGGGGAGAGGCGCCAGGGCGATCCGAGCGGGCACATCGGGTATTACCTGATCGGCGCCGGGCGCCGCGACTTCGAACTCGACGTAGCGTACGTCCCCCGTCTCAAGCAGCGGATCCGCCGCTTCGTTTTTCGACATTGCGTCGCGCTCTATCTCGGCCCGATCTCACTTCTCACCGCGCTGGGCGCCTCCGCGGCCGTGCTCTATGCGCGAAGTCATGGCGCTTCGGCGCCCCTGTTGCCGTGGGTCGGCCTGCTCGTGCTCGTGCCCCTGAGCCAGCTCGCCACCTCGATCGTCCAGAAAGGGGTGCATCGAGTCGCGCGACCGAGGCGCCTGCCGAGGGTCGAGCTCAAGGACGGCGTGCCCGAAGAGGCGCGCACCATGGTGGTGGTACCGATGCTGCTCGGGAGCGCGACGGGCGCACAGGCGCAGATCGAGCATCTCGAAGTGCAGGCGTTGGGGAACGCGGACCCGCACCTTCACTTTGCGCTCCTCACCGACTTTCTGGATGCGACGGAGGCCGAACTGCCCGAAGATCAGCACATTCTGGCCGCGGCGGTCGCGGGCATCGAGGCTCTGAACGCCCGTCACGGAACGGGCCGGCAGGACCGGTTCTACCTGTTCCACCGGCCGCGACAGTGGAACCCGCGGCAGGGCGTGTGGATGGGTTGGGAGCGAAAGCGCGGGAAAATCGAAGAGTTCAACGCCTTGCTGCGCGGCGCGGCGGACACGTCGTTCCAGGTCATGGTAGGCGACCGTTCGATTCTCGAGAAGATTCGCTACGTCATCACGCTCGATGCCGATACCCGATTGCCCCGCGACGCGGCCGGCCAATTGATCGGGATCATCCGGCACCCCCTCAACCGCCCCCATTTCGATGCTCGGCTGCGCCGCGTGACGGCGGGATACGGGATTCTCCAGCCGCGCGTGAGCGTCACCATGTCGAGCGCGGCCGGTTCGCTGTTCGCGCGCGTCTATGCGGGCCATACGGGCGTCGACCCCTACACGACAGCGGTCTCGGACACGTATCAGGATCTCTTCAGCGAAGGCATCTTCACCGGCAAGGGGCTGTACGACGTCGACGCGTTCATGGCCGCGCTCGAGGGGCGCGTTCCTGAAAACGCGCTTCTCTCGCACGACTTGTTCGAGGGAATCTACGCCCGAACGGCACTGGTCTCCGACGTGGAGCTGGTGGACGACTTTCCTTCGAGCGTCCTGGCCCACGCGGGACGCCAGCGCCGCTGGGTGCGCGGCGATTGGCAGATCCTGCTCTGGCTCTTTCCATGGGTGCCCACGCGACATGGTCTCGAGCGAAATCGCCTCCCCCTGATCAGCCGCTGGAAGATCTTCGACAATCTGAGGCGAAGCCTCGTTGCGCCGGCCACGCTCGCGCTTCTCGCCTCGGCATGGACGTGGCTGCCCGGGGCGCCCTGGGTCTGGACACTCGCGGTGGTCGCGGGCTCGAGCTTTCCGATCTATCCGCATCTGTGGCGCGGCCTGAGAGGATCCGCCGAGCATCAGCCGTTCGGAGTCTTCCTCCGGGACCTGCGCGAGGAGCTGGCGACCGCGGCGGCGCAGGTACTGCTCGAACTCATCCTGCTCGCCTATCACTCTTACGAGACGGTTCATGCGATCGCGCTCACGCTCGTGAGGCTGGTCCTCACGCAGCGGAGGATGCTCGAATGGGAGACCGCGGCGGCCGCGGCGGCCCGCTCCGCGGGATTGACGGGCCGTGAGAGCCTGCGTGCGTTCGCGAATGGGATGTGGGCGAGCCCCGCCGCGGCGATTTCGCTCTACACCGTCACGCTCGCGGCTCGGCCCGCCGCGATCCCGACGGCCTTGCCGCTTCTGGTTCTCTGGTTCTTCGCGCCGCCCGTCGCGTTCTGGCTGAGCCGACCAGCGCGTGCGCGCGCGATCGTTCTCGATGCGCGCGATCGAGACTATCTCCGGGACGTCGCGCGAAACACATGGAAGTACTTCGAAGCGTCGATGGGCGAGGCAGGACACTGGCTCCCACCGGACAACATTCAAGAGAAGCCCGTGCGCCAGGTGGCCGACCGCACCTCGCCGACGAACATCGGGATGGCACTGCTCGCGACGCTGTCGGCGCAGGACCTGGGCTTCCTCGACGCGCCGGAGGCCCTGGATCGAATCGACCGGACGATCACCACGCTCGAGGGGCTAGAGAAGCACGAAGGACACTTGTTGAACTGGTACGACATCGGCAGCTTGGCGCCGCTTCAACCGCGGTACGTGTCGACCGTGGACAGCGCCAACCTGGCCGGATCCCTGCTGGCGCTCGCGGCCGGGGTGCGGCGGCTCGAAATTGAGTCCGGCCTCTGGGAGGCGGGCAGCCGCCGGCGCGCCGCGCTCGCCGATCGGGCGGAGGCGCTTGCTAATGCCATGGATTTCACGTTTCTTTACGACCGCGATCGCCGGGTCTTCACCATCGGCTTTCGGCTGGCGGACATGGAGGGTCCGGGACGTCCCGACGCCTCCTATTACGATCTACTCGCGTCCGAGGCTCGGCTGGCCAGCTTCATCGCGATCGCGAAGGGGGACATCCCTCAGGAGCATTGGTTTCAATTGGGACGCGGACTCGTGAGCGTCGGCGGGATTCCGACCTTGGTCTCCTGGAGCGGATCGATGTTCGAATACCTCATGCCGCTCCTGATCATGCGAAGCTATCCGGACACGCTGCTCCATCGTTCGTGTGGCGCCGCCGTTCGCGCGCAAATCGCCCACGGCCGGAGCCAAAACGTGCCCTGGGGAATATCCGAATCCGCGTTCAACATCGTGGACCGGCACGGGACGTACCAGTACAAGGCGTTCGGCGTGCCCGAGCTTGGCCTGAAACGCGGGTTGTCGGAGGATCTGGTGATCGCGCCGTATGCCTCGGCCCTCGCCGCGATGGTGGACCCTGTCGAAGCGGCGGCCAATCTGAGGCGACTGGCGCGAGAGGGGGCCGAAGGGGAGTTTGGGTTCTACGAGGCGCTCGACTACACGCCGCGGGAGGCCGGAACGGCGCTGGACCGCGTCCCTCGGGAGGGCCCCGTTCGACCCGCGCCGGTCGAGGCGTTCTTCGCGCACCACCAAGGAATGACCGTCGTCGCGCTCGCCAATGCGCTACTGAACGACCGGATGGTGTCGCGCTTCCATGCCGACGCGCGGATCCAGGCGACTGAGCTTCTCTTGCAGGAAAGGGTGCCGCGCTTCGTGCCCCTGACCCGGCCGAGGCCCATCGAAGTGACGCGCATCGCTCCTCCGATTCCGCCCCTTCGGCCGCGGCGCTTCCGCACCCCCCACACCGTGTATCCGCACGCGGCGTTCCTTTCCAACGGGCGCTACGTATCGGTCATTACCAACGCGGGCGGTGGCTCCAGCGTCTGTCGCGGCCTCTCGGTCACACGGCAGCGGCAAGACGCGGTCTGCGACCCCGGCAGCCAATATCTGTACCTGCGTGACGTACGAAGCGGGGCGGTCTGGTCGGCGACCTATCAGCCGATGCGCCGCGATCCGGACGAATACCGGACGACCTTCTTCGCCGATAAGGCAGCGATCCGGCACCGTGGCGAGGAAATAGACACGTTGCTCGAAATCGCGGTCTCGACCGAAGCTGATGTCGAAGTTCGGCGGCTGTCGCTCACGAATCGGAGCGCGCATCAGCGCGAGATCGAAATCACGAGCTATGTCGAGGTGGCGCTCGCGCCGCCGGCCGAAGACCTCGCGCATCCGGCCTTCGGGAAGCTATTCCTCGAAACGGAGTGCCGTCCGGAGGCCGCTTCGCTCCTCTGCGGGCGGCGGAGGCGGTCCGCCGACGAGCCCGGAGCGTGGGCCATCCACGTGCTGAGTCTGGAGGACCGCACCCAGAGCGCCGTGGAATGGGAGACCGACCGGATGCGATTTCTCGGCCGAGGCCGCGGGCCCGATAATCCGATCGCGCTCGACGGCCGTGCCCTGTCGGGCACCACCGGCGCCACCCTGGATCCGATCCTGAGTCTCCGGCAGCGCATCCGGCTCGCGCCGGGAGGGTTCGCGCGGCTCGCCTTCGCGACCGGTTTCGCCGCCGACCGCGACGCCGCGATCGCCCTCTGCATGAAGTACGCGGACCCGACCTCCGCGCCGCGAACCTTTGCGCTCGCCGCGACGCAGCTCTCGATCTCGCTTCGTCACCTCGGCATTTCGATCGACGAAGCTCAGCTCTATGAAAGTCTCGCCTCGCGCGTGTTTTACGCCGACCGCTCGCTGGGAGCCCCGCCCGCGATTCTCCGGAGCAACATGCTCGGGCAGTCGGGACTCTGGAGCCACGGGATCTCGGGCGATCTTCCGATCCTGCTCGTCCGCGTGCTCGAGGGAGACGACTTTTCTCTCGTGCGACAGGTGCTACGCGCCCAGGACTACTGGCGGCTGAAGGGCCTGATCGCGGACGTTGTCATTCTGAATGAGCATCCGGTGGGCTATCGAAACGAGATCCACGAGCAACTCGGCGCGCTGCTCGAGGGTGGGCCGTGGGGCGCGTGGAAGGACCGTGCCGGTGGGGCGTTCCTGCTCACGGGGGACGGTATGGGCGATGCAGAGCGGGTGCTGCTCATGGCGGTGGCGCGCGCGGTGCTGAGCGGGGACCAAGGGAGCCTTCAAGACCACCTCGATCGCCCCTATGCCGAGCCCGAGTGGCCGGCCGCACTCGGAATCGTGAAGCTTTCCGGTGAGCCGTCACCATCAGGTGAGGCGGCAGAGGTGGAGATTCCCGAACTGAAGATCTGGAACGGACGCGGCGGATTCACCCCGGACGGGAAGGAGTACGTGATTGTCCTGAACGGTGCCGACGAGACGCCACTCCCCTGGGCCAACGTGCTTGCCAATCCGCAATTCGGATGCGTCGTCACAGCCGCTGGCCCCTCCTACACCTGGTCCGAGAACAGCCGGGAAAACCGGCTCACCCCGTTTGCCAACGATCCGGTGACCGAAACGACCGGGGAGGCGATCTACCTGCGGGATGACGAAACGGGCGCGGCGTGGGGCGCGACCCCGGGCCCCATGCGCCGGGTGGCGGAGGGCGGCCGGTGGGTCGTGCACCACGGCGCCGGCGTGACTCGCTACTTGCACCGCGAAGGTGAAATTCGCCACGAGCTGGCGATCTTCGTGCATCCGTCGGACCCGGTGCGGTTCGCGTTCCTCACGGTCGTGAATCAGACCGGCTTGCCGCGCCGCCTGAGCGCCTTCGGTTACAACGAGTGGAGGCTCTGTCCTCCGCGCGCCGGCGAGCAGATCCACGTGCGAACCGAGTTCGACGCCGACACCTCGGCCCTCCTCGCCCAGAACCCGTACAACCAGGCGTTCCGGGAGAGGACCGCCTTCGCGCATGCCGGCCCGCTGGCCTCCGCGACGGGGGACCGTCTGGAATTTCTGGGCCGGAATGGCACGATCGCGCGACCGGCCGCGCTTGACCGTCGTCTTCTGTCGAACACTTTCGGCGCGGGGCTCGACCCCTGCGCCGCCCTCCAGGTCTCTTTCGTTCTTGCCCCGGGCGAATCGCGCCAGATCGTATTCCTCTTAGGCCAGGGGGAGGATCGCGCAGCGGCTCTGCGGCTGGTTCGCGAGCACGGCTCCGTTTCCGCCGCGCTCGCGGCGCTCGGGGAAGTCGAGCGATTCTGGGATCGGCTCCTCGGCGCGGTCGAGGTCCGGACGCCGGACGACTCCTTCGACTTCCTGATGAACCGCTGGCTTCTCTACCAGTGCGTCTCGAGTCGCTTGCGGGCACGCACGGCGTTTTACCAACCCGGTGGCGCGTATGGCTTCCGCGACCAGCTCCAGGATGTGATGGCGCTCTCCTTCGCGGCCCCGGCGCTCTATCGCGAGCATTTGTTGCGGGCCGCCGGGCGACAGTTCACGGAGGGAGACGTGCAGCACTGGTGGCACGCCCACTCGGGCGCGGGTGTGCGCACTCGCTGCTCCGACGATCTCTTGTGGCTGCCCTTCGTGGTCGCGCGCTATCTCGAAACGACCGGCGACCTCGCGATTCTGGAGGAACTCGTGCCCCTCTTGAAAGGCCCGGCGCTCGAGCCCGACCAGAACGAGGCCTACGGGCACCCGACAGCTTCGGACGAAGACGCGACCATCTACGAGCATTGTCTCCGCGCCATCGATCGAAGCCTGACGTCCGGACCGCACGGACTGCCCCTGATTGGAAGCGGCGACTGGAATGACGGAATGAACCGCGTCGGCCTTCAAGGGCGAGGCGAAAGCGTCTGGCTTGGCTGGCTCCTGGCGAGCATTCTGAAGGACTTCTCCGGTCTGGCCGAAAAGCGGGCGGATGGTGAGCGCGCCGCGCTCTATCGGAGTGAAGCCGGCCGCCTGGCGACCGTCATCGAGCAGGCCTGGGACGGGGACTGGTACCGGCGTGGATATTTCGACGACGGCACGCCGCTGGGTTCGGCGCAGAGTGAGGAGTGCCGTATCGATTCCATCGCGCAGTCCTGGGCTGTGCTGTCCGGCGCCGCGCCTCCCCGGCACGCGGAGCGCGCCATGGACTCGGTGCGAACCCATTTGATCCGCCGCGACGCGCGTGTCGTCCTTCTCCTAACCCCGCCCTTCGACTCCTCCGCGCTTGATCCTGGCTACGTCCGGGGATACATCCCAGGCGTGCGGGAGAACGGGGGTCAATATACGCATGCGGCCCTCTGGGTCTTGATGGCGGCAGCCCGCCTCGGTAGCGGCGACGAAGCCGTCGAGCTCTTCCACTTGCTCAATCCTATCAACCACGCGCGGACACCGGTCGATGTCGCGCGGTATAAGGTGGAACCCTACGTGGTCGCGGCGGACGTGTACGCCCATCCTGCGCACGCGGGGCGCGGGGGCTGGACGTGGTATACGGGGTCGGCCGGTTGGATGTATCGGGCCGGGCTGGAAAGCATCCTCGGGCTGGAGCGCCACGGCTCTGCGTTCTCGCTCAATCCGTGCATTCCGTTCGCCTGGCCTGGATTTTCCATCGTGCTCCGCTTCGGCGATACGCGCTACGAGATCTCGGTCGAAAACCCACGGCAGCAGTGCCGCGGAATCGCCATGGCGGTCTTGGACGGCGTCCCGGTCGAAGCCACAGCCATTCCTCTGCTCCAGGACGGTGGAACGCACAGGCTGCGCGCCGTGATTGGCGATCCGGTTCTGGCGAGCCGCTGTCCACCCTTGGATTGAGCGAGACGCCCTCTGAGGAGTAGATTCGACTTCGAAAGGAGGGTTCGATGGGGAAGGAAGGTGGGATCTGGCGGATGTCGCGCGACCTGAAGCGCATCCTCTTCACCATCGGCGGGGCCACGGGATTCCTCCTCCTCGTCGCGTTGACCCTGCCTTTGCTGCGGAGGATGGCCACATCCTTGGCGAGACGGGGGTGGCTGTCGTCTCCGTGAAGCGAGCCCGCCTCTGGATCGAACTGCTTCCCCTGCTCCGCAAGGAATTCCGGCTGCATAGGATCGAGCTGACGCAGCCCAGGCTCTCCATCGAGCGAGATACCACGGGAAGGTTCAATGTCGAGAGACTGAGAAAGGCCGGAGCGCTGATTGGAACTCTTGGCGGAGCAACTGTATCGCTCTCGAAGGGGACCCTCCTTTACGCGGACAAGAGATCTGGGGATGGATTCGTGGCCACCGACATCGACCTTGTCGTGAACCGAATACGGCTCGGGGGAGGGGGGAATTCGCAGCCGATCAAGGGTCTTTCCCTCAAGGCAGAGCTGTCGTGCGGAGAGATTCGGACGAAGGGCTTCTCCGTGTCCGCCCTGAAGATCTCGGTCGACGGGAGGGACGGCGTCTTCGATCTCAGACCGGTCGCCATGGATGTCTTCGGCGGGAAGCTGGTGGGGGCATCCAGGCGGATTTCTCAGGCCCCGTCCCCCATGGCGAGATCCGCTTCTCTCTACCGCAATTCCGCATCGAGGAGTTCCTCAATATCCTTTCCCCGAACAAGGCCGCGGATGGAGCGATGGATTTCTCTGCGAGCCTATCGATGCAGGGTTAGGGTAGGCGGAACGTAGTTCTGGCATAGTCGGCAGGGCCACCCCATTGTCGCCTATCCCGCGCCCGGAGACTAGCAGGCCCATGTCGCTGATCAGCCTGAACAACGTGAGTCTCACCTTTGCCGGGCCCGCCCTCCTGGACGCCGTGAGCCTTCAGCTCGAGGACGGCGAACGTGTCGGGCTCCTGGGCCGGAATGGCGCCGGCAAGTCCACGCTCCTCAAAATTCTCGAAGGGACGCTCGCCCCCGACTCGGGCGACGTGGTTCGCCAGCCCGGCCTGCGCGTGGCGAGCCTTCCGCAGGAGGTGCCTTTCGATCTTGCCGGCACCGTGCGGGACTACCTGCACGAGGTCTGCGGCGCGACCAGAAGCGACGCCGCATGGAAGATCGAAGCTCGAATCGACCAGGCCGCGAGGGACCTCACGCTGGATCTGGACGCCTCCCTGGAGACGCTGTCTGCCGGATCCAAGCGCCGCGTCCTGCTGGCCGCGGCCCTGGTGCGCGACCCGGACCTCCTGATCCTGGATGAGCCGACGAACCACCTCGATATCGACGCGATCGATCGCCTCGAGGACTCGCTGCAACGCCGGCGCGGCACGCTTCTCTTCGTCACGCACGATCGCAGCTTCCTCCGCAACCTTGCCACCCGCATCCTCGACCTGGACCGCGGTGCGATCCGCAGCTATCGCACGACCTACGACCTCTATCTCGAGCAGCGGGAAGCGGAGTTGCGCGTCGAGGCGGACCAGGACGCGCTCTTCGACAAGAAGCTGGCGCAGGAAGAAGCCTGGGTGCGGCGCGGCATCAAGGCGCGGCGCACACGGAACGAAGGCCGAGTCCGGGCTCTCGAGTCGCTGCGGCTGGAGCGCGCCGCGCGCCGCGAAGAAGTTGGTCGGGTGAAGGGCGCCATCCAGGAGGCGGAACGATCGGGCCGAGCCGTGTTGCGCTGCCAGAGTCTCGGCTACGCGTACGATGGCCTCCCGATCGTGCGGGGTTACACCGGAACCATTCTGCGCGGCGATCGCGTCGGTATCCTCGGACCCAACGGCTGCGGGAAGACCACCCTGATCCGGCTGCTCCTTGGAGAACTCGCGCCACAGGAGGGCACCGTGACCGCCGGCACCCGGCTCGAGGTCGCGCACTTCGAGCAGCTCCACGACGTGCTCGATGAATCGAAGACGGTGGTCGAGAATATCGGCGAGGGCCGAGAAACGGTGCCGGTGGGCGGCGTCGAACGCCACGTCGTCGGCTATCTGCGCGACTTCCTCTTCACCCCGGAGCAAATCCAGGGTTCGATCGTGAGACTCTCGGGTGGCGAGCGAAAGCGGCTCCAGCTCGCGAAGATCCTCTCTCGGCCCTGCAACCTCCTCGTCCTGGACGAGCCGACCAACGATCTCGATCTCGAAACGCTCGAGCTGCTCGAATCGCTCTTGCTGGAGTTCCAGGGCACGCTGCTGATCGTCTCGCACGATCGCGCCTTTCTCGACAACGTCGTCACCTCGACCCTGGTCTTCGAGGGCGCGGGCCAGTGGCGTGAGTACGTTGGCGGCTACGCGGACTGGCTCCGCCAGAAAGAGCCCGCCGAGCGTCCGCCCGCCGCGAAGCCGGCCCGGCCGAAACAGGAGCGCACCACGGTTCGGCCGCGGCGGATCGGCTTCAAGGAGAAGCGAGAGTTGCACGAGCTGCCTGGGACGATCGAGAAGCTCGAGGTCGAGAAGCAGGGCCTTTTCGCCTTGATGGCGTCGCCGAGCTTCTACACGGCGCGGGGCGAGGAGATCGCGCGGATAAGAGAGAAGCTGGCCGCGGTGGAGGCCGAGATCCACAAGGCGTACGCGCGGTGGATGGAACTGGACGCTCTGACGGCGGGCGGCGAGGTGTGAGCGGGGAGGAGGGGGACATTCCCCAAATGGCTCAGTGCGTGAAAAATGAGAAGCCGAGAAGGGCACCCAAGTCCTAACTTCCGAGGAAGGGGAGCCGACGTCACTCCCCTAGTCCCACCTTCTTCAAGAGCGCACCCCATCGCGGGTCGCCGTGGAGGCAACGAAACGTCGGCTCGCTCTTCATCTGCGCCAGCCCTGCGTCGCGCTCCGCGAACGCTCGTTCCAACCAAGCAAGCGCGGCATCTACCTCTCCCCTTGCCGAGTGAATCGCGGCGATCTGATACGCCGAATCGACCGCATGCTTCGCTTCGAGATCGCGGAGCGCTTCATCCGATTCCGAACTCCGTCCCGCCACATGGTGCACGTACGCAAGCGCGGTGAGTCGCGCCCACTCCGCCTGCTCCGAACTGGCTTCGGCGAGGGCTTCGGCATCCCGGCCCTGATCGGCGAGGATGATTCCCAGGACGTGACGGGCGCCGATCCGCTGCGGTGAAAGTTCGATTACCTTTCGAAATGCCCGCTCGGCATCGGAGAGGCGACCCATCGAGCGGTAGAGCAGCCCGAGCGAGCTGTACACCCCCATGCTCAGCGGGTCCTGCTCGACGGCCCGCCGGAGAATGCCCTCCGCCTCTTCGAAGCGGCAGAGCATGTGGGCCAGGCTTCCTGCCGAGCTGAGCGCCACGACGCTTCCCGGCGCGAGCTCCAGCGCTCGGCGAGCCGACGCCTCGGCGCCGTTCCAGTCCCAGTCATGGAGCCTCTGAATGGCGGAGAGTCTCACGTGAGCCTCCGCCAGGTCGGGGGCCAACTCCAGAGCGCGCTGCGCGGCGTCGCGGGCGTTCCGATATCCCTCCAAGACGGGCGCCCATCCGTAGCCTCCCGAATTGGCGTGGGCCTTGGAGAGCTCGGCCCAGGCCGCGGCATGGGCGGGATCGAGCGCCAGCGCCTCTTTCAGGTAGCGAATCCCCTTGGCCGTGTCCTCTTCCGAAACGCGATCGACGAAATACTTTCCTTGGAGGTAGAGCCGGTGCGCCTCGGGGTTCTGCCCGTGTCCTTTCGCTGCCACGGCGACGTCGGCCTTCGCCAGCCCGCTCGCGTCGGAGTCCGGGGTCTCGCCAAGAAGCGTGGTGCGCAATTCCTTCACCACCGATTGGGCGATGTCGTCCTGCACGGCGAAGATGTCGTCGAGCGATCGGTCGTAGGTCTCCGACCACAACTGGACACGGTCCGACGCTTTGACCAACTGCACCGAAATTCGCACCCGGTTTCCCGCCTTCCGCACGCTGCCGTCGAGAAGCGTCGCCACGTTCAGCTTCTGGCCGATCACGGCGAGGTCTTCGTTCTTCCCCTTGAACTGGAACGACGAGGCGCGCGCGGCCACGCGGAGCCCGCGGATCTTGGTCAGCACGTTGAGAAGCTCGTCGGCAAGGCCGTCGGAGAAGTACTCATCCTCCGCGCTGGCGCTCCGGTTCACGAAGGGGAGCACGGCGATGGAGGGGACGTCGCGGGTGGGGGCGGTCGCTGAAAACGGAGCGGATGTCGCCGATCCCGAGGGCGCGGGGGGCGGTGTCGGTGTCGGAGCCGTAGCGATCGCCGGTGGCCGGGTGGCCGGCGTGCTGAAAATCGCCGCGGGCGCCAAGGGCATCTGCGCCGGGGCCGGCGTCGGCGTGGTCACCATGCGCTCGGTCTCTCGCCGGACGTAGCGGAGTTCGTTGTACACGTCGCGCGCCGTCTGGACGCGGTCGCGCGGGCTTTTCTCCAGGCAGCGCACGATGATCCGATCGAGATCTCGGGGAAGGTCTCCGCGGATGCTCAGCACCGGAACCGGCACGTCTCGCAGAATCGCCGAACTCACGTCGGCCGATGTCGCGCCGGTGAAAGGCCTGCACCCGGTGGCCAACTCATAGAGAATGATCCCGAGCGCGAAGAGATCCGACCGCGCATCCACCGCCTCGCCGCGGATCTGCTCCGGCGCCATGTAGGGCACGGTGCCGAGCACCTGCCCCTCCCCCGAGATCGGCGCATCGGCCGTCACCCCGATCGTCGCGCCCTGGGCGGAGTTCTCGCCGGCGGCGATCTTCGCCAGGCCGAAGTCGAGAACCTTCACCCAGCCGTCGTGCGTCACCATCACGTTTCCGGGTTTCAGGTCCCGATGAATCACACCGCGCTCGTGCGCGGCGACGAGGGCGTTGGCCAGGGGAATGGCGAGTTCGAGCACGCGGGAGAGGGGAAGACCGCCGGGCGTGACGACGCGGTCGAGGCTCTGGCCCTCCACGAGTTCCATGGTCAGGAAGCGGATGCCATCTTCGTCTTCCACCGAGAAGAGGGTGACGATGTTCGGATGGTTGAGCCCCGCGACCGTGCGCGCTTCGCGCTCGAAGCGGGCGAGACGGTCGGGGGAGGCGGCCACGGCCTCGGGGAGCACCTTGACCGCCACCTCGCGGCCCAGGCGCGTATCCCGCGCCCGATAGACCTCTCCCATCCCTCCCGCTCCGAGGGGGCCGGTAATCTCGTAGGTGCCGAGGCGAGTGCCAGGGGAAAGAAGCATAGAATAGGAGTTTACCCGGTCGAGGGTTCTGCTGTCATCCGTGGGGGTGGCACGACGATCGGTCGCATCAACGCTTACCTCCGCACCGGCCTACGCCCGCCGCGGGCTTGCTTCAACTCGGAGAGGAATGTCGCATACCCCTCTGGATGTCCCTCGTGCCGGCTCCACTCCCGGATCTTGCGGAGCCCCACAGGGTGCCTAAGGGCAATGGCCACGGCGGCGGAAAGACTCTGCCGATCGCGCCAGTGATAGTAGGCGGCAAGCCTATCTCGGCACGAATCGGTGGCGGAAAGCGCCAGCGTCTTGGCGCCGCGGCGGCTCCGCCAGACGGCGCGTATACGGATGTCCTTCCCGATTCCCAGAGGTCCGCGGGGAAATTCCACGAAGAAGGGAACAAGATCGTGAACGTAGCGGTCGCCCCGCCGGCGAAATTCAAGAACGCCAAGGGCGTCATCCAAGTCCTTCACCGCCGGAGAGCCCGAGAGCACGAAATCCGCATCCATGGATTCATACGCGCCCCCGGAGTAGAGGTTCGCGCAGGCGCCGCCTGTGAGGACCGCGCGAATTCCAGCTCTTCTGAGGGCGTCTCCCGCCGCCACGGCGACGTCGGCTAACGACGATCGTGCGCCGACCTTCATAGAGGCTTCCCCGAACGCCTGGGTCTTCGGCGCAATTCGGAAGCGCGGGCTCGCAGCGTCGTCTCAGACTCGAGAAGCCGATCCAAATAGCACTCCAACTCCTTCCGGGCGTAGTTGCGGGGGTTCACCCGGAAAAGCCGGGTCCGACCCGCAGCCCGGCCCGCGACCAAGCCATCCCGTTCGAGGGATATGAGCGCCTTCTGGACCGAAGAGAGGCTGATCTCGAGCAGCCGCGCCAACTCGCGTGCATAACTCTCCGTCAAGAGCTGCAGGGCAAGCAACACCCGCGTGCGCGCGGAGCTGCCAAACGGCATGGACGTGTCGATGACCTTCATTAGATATCATATGACCCCATTTCGAGGTCAGTTGTCAAGGCTGAGAAAAGCACGAGCCCCGGCAGGGGAGACTGTCGGGGCCTTTGCGAACAGAGCGAGGATGGGGGCTGCTACCGAATCACCTCCGGTCGGCCAGCGGCACGTACATCCGCTTCGGCGATCCGATGTAGATCTGGCGGGGGCGGGCGATGCGGAAGTCCTCGTCGCGCCGCATTTCCAGCCACTGAGCGATCCATCCCGGGAGCCGCCCGATCGTGAACATCACCGTGAACATATTCACGGGAATGCCGAGCGCCTTGTAGATCACGCCGGAATAGAAATCGACATTGGGGTAGAGCTTCCGGCTGACGAAGTAGTCGTCCTTGAGCGCCACCTCTTCGAGGCGCATCGCGATCTCCAGAAGTCGGCTCGGGCCGCCCATCCGTTGGAGCACGTCGCCGCAGGCCTTCTTGAGGATGGCCGCGCGCGGGTCGTAGCTCTTATAGACCCGATGGCCGAATCCCATGAGCCGGGTCGTGTCGTTCTTGTCCTTGGCCTTCGCCAGGAACTTGTCGGCGGTTCCTTCCTCGACCTCGATCCTCTCGAGCATCTCGATGACCTGCTGGTTGGCCCCGCCGTGGAGCGGCCCCCAGAGCGCGCTGATGCCGGCGGCAATACTCGCGGGGAGATTCGCCATGGAGCTGCCGACCATGCGCACCGTGCTGGTGGAACAATTCTGTTCGTGATCCGCATGCAGGATCAGGAGCAGGTCGAGAACGCGGGCGAGCAACGGATCGACCTCGTACTCCTCGCACGGCACGGCGAACATCATCCGCAGGAAGTTCGACGAATAGTCGAGCCGGTTCAGCGGGTAGTTGAACGGCTGCCCGATCGAGTGCTTGTAGGAGGATGCGGCGATGGTCGGCATCTTCGCGATCAAACGGATGACGGTGTCGTGAATCTGCCGGTCGCTTTCGGGTTGCTGATAGAACGTGGCGAGCGCCCCAACCGCGGCGGCGCAGACCGGCATCGGGTGGGCGTCCTTCGGGAGTGAGTCGAAGAAGCGGCCGAAGTCCTGGTGCAGCATGGTGTGAATCCTCACCTCGCTCGTGAATCCTTCGAGTTCGGCGTGGGTGGGGAGTTCGCCGTGGATGAGGAGCCAGGCGACCTCGAGAAACGTGCTCTTCGCCGCCAGCTCCTCGATCGGGTAGCCCCGGTAGCGCAAAATGCCCTTTTCGCCGTCGATGAACGTGATCGCGCTCTTGCACGATCCCGTGTTGCCGAAGCCGGGGTCGAGGGTGATGAGATTCGTCGTGGCGCGGAGCTTCTCGATGTCGATCGCGGTCTCCCGCTCGGTGCCGGTGATGAGCGGCAGTTCGGCCGAGACTCCGTCGACGGATAGCGTGGCGGTCTTCACACCCTTCGGTTGGTCGACTTTGGTGGTCATGGCATTCCCCTCCTGACAGGCTCATCACCGACCTGCCAGGTTGTCAGGTCGTGTGCTTCAACGCGGCTCGCCGCTATTGGCAAGGGCCCCTTTGCGTTGTCGCCGTTCCGGCGCTCCACGGCGCGATATTCGGACTATTATATGGCATGATCAATGCCGAAGTCGCGGCCAAGCCTGGATCGACCCTTCGAATCTAACCAGCCCGCTGGTCATGCCTCAGCTCGCCGCGCTGGGGTTCGGGGCACCCATGGGACGACTGATCGGGAGTAATATTCCGATTTGGAACTCGATCTACGTGGCGCCCTCGCCCGCACCCGGCGATTCCACGACCAGCCGAGTGGAGGTTCTAAGATGAATCTCGAACTGACCAGCCCCGCCTTCGCGGACGGCGGCGCCATACCGCCCCGATACACCTGCGATGGTGCCGATGTCTCTCCTCCGCTCGACTGGATCGATCCGCCCGAGGGAACGAAGAGCCTCACGCTGATCTGCGACGACCCCGACGCGCCGATGGGAACCTGGGTGCACTGGGTGCTGTATGGTATCGCCGCCGACCGAACCACGCTGCGAGAAGGCGTGCCGACGGATCCAGTCGTCAAGGGCATCGGAGTGCAAGGGAAGAACGATTTCAAGCGGGTCGGCTACGGCGGCCCCTGTCCTCCGCATGGGAAACCCCACCGCTACTTCTTCAAACTCTATGCGCTCGATTCCCGGCTGGAGCTGAAACCAGGCGCGAAGAAGGCCGACCTCGAGCGGGCCATGAAGGGGCATCTCCTCGCGACGGGGCAACTCGTGTGGACATATCAGCGGTAGACCGGAACGCGGTCGCGACCCCCCGCGTTCGGCGATGAGACTCCGATGAGGCCCTTCGAGCGCTTCGGACTCGAACACCTAGGTACCCTCGCGCTCCTCGCGGCGGCGGCGTTGCTGCTCACCTCGGTCGCGCGAAAGAGCCGCGAAGAAACGGGGCGGGTTCACGCCGCGATCCGTTTTCCTCTGGCGGCGCTGCTCGTGGGCGGCCTCGGTTTCGCTCTCTCGAATTCGCTCCCGCTTCGGGGTCTCGACTGGCTCGACATCCTCCCCCTCGAACTCTGCGACCTGGCGGTGCTCGTCGCCGTCTGGGCGCTTCTCAGCGGCGGTCCCCTCGCCTGCGAGTTGCTCTACTTCTGGGGCTTGTCCGGAACGCTGATCGCCATGTTGACCCCTGATGTGGACTGGGGCTTTCCCGATTCGCGCTGCCTCGCGTTCTTCGCGCTCCACGGCGCGGTCGCGATCGCCGCGATCGCGATGGTGTTCGGCGCCGGGATCCGCCCGCGGCCCGGCGCGAACCTCCGCGTCTTTTGGATCACGAACGCCTATGCCGTGCTGGCCGGCATCCTCGACGCCACGGCCGGCAAGAATTACCTTTATCTCCGCAGCAAACCGTCCCAGCCGTCGATCCTCGATGTCTTGGGGCCGTGGCCCTGGTACATTCTCGCGGCTGATGCGCTAGCGTTCGTGTTGTTCTGGTTGCTCATGGCGCCCTTCACGAAAACACCGGCCGCGGGCCGGAGTCCAAATTGGCTGTGGCTAATGGCGATCGCCATGCGTGACCATGATGGCGCCACAACCGGGAGGCAATCGATGAACCTGAATCGAGCCGTACCGATCGCGTACTTCCTACTCCGCGTCGTGGCGGGCCTCCTGTTCTTCCAGGCCGGCAGCGTGAAGCTGCTCGGATGGTTCGGCGGCATGCCCGGCGCGCCTGGCTCCGCGGCGCCGCTGATGTCGCAGATCGGCATCGGGGGAGCGCTCGAGTTCTATGGAGGCATCGCGATCATCCTCGGCCTGCTGACCCGGCCGGTCGCGTTTATCCTGTGCGGCGAGATGGCGGTGGCGTACTGGCAGTTTCACGCGCCGAACGGGGCGTGGCCGGTCCTGAATCACGGCGAACCGGCGGTCCTCCTCTGCTTCATTTTTCTCTACGTGGCCGCGAAGGGCGGCGGCGACTGGAGTCTCGACGCGCTCCTTGCGCGCTCCAGCAAGGGCCGGAGCACGGGTCGCTCTTGAAGATGTTGTGGGGTCGGGCGGCGATTGAAGGAGTGACAAGATCTAGGGAGAGGAGAACTACATGAACCACTCGACTTCAGGAAACCGAATTCGACGCGCGAGCGCCATCGCGGTGCTTGCGGCCGTCGCCCTCTGGGGCGCTGGATGTGGGCGGGGAAGCGCCGTCGCGGACGGTGACAAGACGGAGACGCTGCTCTCCGGAACGACGATTGTAGCCGCGCTTCAGAACACGATCGATACGGGAAAGAACCACGTCGGCGACAAACTGGCGCTTCGCACGCTGGAGAACGTCCTTGTCAACGCGATGACCGTGGTGCCCGCCGGCGCCACGATCAACGGGGAGATCACGCACGTCGAAGGAGCCGGCCGGATCGGGGGCGGCGCGGAACTCACGCTTCGTTTCACCGAGCTGGTCATGCCGGACGGTAAGAGCTATGCGATCTCGGCCACGCCGTTCCGGCTCACGGGCAAGGGCGACACCAAGGAGAGCGTGCTCGAGGTCGGTGGCGGCGCCGTCGCGGGCGGAATCATCGGCGGAGTTCTGGGCGGTAAAGACGACATCGCCAAGGGCGCCGTGGCCGGCGCCGTCATTGGAACGGGCGTGGCGATCGCCACGAAGGGCGACCAGATCGTGCTCCCGGCGGGCCAGAAGATGAAGGTCACGCTCGACGGGTCCGTCACCATCCAGACGAAGCCCGGCGCGACTTCGTAGCCATGAACACGGAGGAGAACCACCATGAACCAGGGAACGGCGACACCGGGCGCGAGCCCCGATAGAAAATGGCTGTGGCTGGCGGTGATCGCGCTCCTGACCATCGGAGTCGTCACCGCACTCTTCACGAAACGGCCCGCCACCAAGGGGGACATCCCGCGGGAGATCTCGGTGGCGCAGGCGATCGCCACGCAGGAGAAGGGGAGCTTCCTGCTCGACGTGCGCGAGCCCGACGAGTGGGCCGTGGCGCACGTCACCGGCTCCACGCTCATTCCGCTCGGTGAACTCGAGGCGAGAGTCGCCGAGGTGCCGCGCGATCGGGAGATCGTGGTCGTCTGCCGGTCGGGAAACCGGAGCAAGGCCGGGCGCGACATCCTGCTCGCGGCCGGATACGCCCAGGTGGCGAGCATGGCCGGCGGACTGCTGGCGTGGAAAGCGGAGGGGCACCCCACGATCGCTGGTCCGTAGCAGAACGCGCCCAACGCGTTCCATCCGGTGACGAGAATCAACTTCTCGATCGAGCGCGACGCTCCGACGACGCTCCGCATCTTCGACGTGGCGGGTCGCTTAGCCGGAGCATGGTCCCCTTGAAGTGGCAGCGCCCTCAACCCATCTGCTTCAGCATCGCCTCGTTGGTGGGGAATTGCTCCAGCGCTTTCCGCAAATCGAGGATGGCTTGCTTGGGCGGCGAGTCCAGCAATCTCCGGCGCAGGCGGTTGATCTTCTCGATCTCGGTCGCGGAATAGAGCAGCTCGTCCCGGCGTGTGCCCGTCTTGGCGATGTTGATGGCGGGGAAGACCCGCTGATCGGCCAGCGAGCGATCGAGCACGATCTCGCTGTTTCCCGTTCCCTTGAACTCCTCGAAGATCATGTCGTCCATGCGCGACCCCGTATCGATCAGCGCGGTCGCCAGGATCGTGATCGATCCGCCGTTCTCGACGTTCCGCGCCATTCCGAAGAACTTGCGCGGGATCTCCAGCGCGCGGGAATCCAGCCCTCCACTCATGGTCCGGCCCGAGTCGGAGCCGTAAGCGTTGAAGGCGCGGCCCATGCGCGTGATGCTATCGACGAGCACAACGACGTGGCGGCCGCACTCCAGCTCGCAGCGAACCTGGGCCATGCACATGTTCGCGATGTGGACGTGCTCGTCCAGCGACTGGTCGCTGCTGCTGGCCAACACTTCCGCCGGCACCTTCCTCCGGAAATGCGTCACCTCTTCGGGCCGCTCGTCGATCAGCAGGACGACGACCCGGGTCTCGGGCGCGTCCGCGTGGATCGCGACCGTGAGGTCCTCCAGCAATTGAGTCTTGCCCGCCTTCGGAGGGGAGACGATGAGTCCGCGGGTTCCATGTCCGATCGGAGCGACCAGGTCGACGATCCGCATGGAAACGTTGCCGCCGGCGCCGAGCCGGAATCGCCGGTTCGGATTCGTGGCCGTCAGTTTCGCGAATGGCGGCCGCGCGCGAAAGGCGTCCGGCGTCAGGCCGCAGATCGATTCGACGCTCTCCAGCCGCGGTCCCTGCTTCCCGGGCAGGGCGGAACCGCAAACCAGCGCACCGGTGACCAGCCCGAAACGGGTGATGATCTGTTCCGGAACGAACGGATCCTCGGACCCGGGCGCGTACGACCGGGCCGTGTCGCGCAGATACCCGCCTCCCCGATGGAGGACTTCTAGAACGCCGGAGACTGTCGTGGGCACGGTTGCGTTTCCAGGTTTGGAGGGTGGTGGGCAAGCGAGTTCGACCTGTGGCTCGAACGCCTTGCCGAAGGGTGAAGAGATCCTGGCTCCAGCGGGCACGAGCTTGGAGCCGACGAACCAGGTTGATCCTAGTGTGTTTGGTGGACCCGCTGCAAGGAGGAATGGCCCGGTCCCTGGCGGAACCGGGCCTTCCTTAGCCCGGAAGCGAGGGTGGACCTCCCGCTACCGTTACCGATCTCCAAGGTGGACGAGCTTTCCGCTCCTCACGGCCCCGTTCATCTCAGCCCGTACGAAATAGATGCCACGCGCGAGGGGCGTGCCTGACTCGCCGCGGCCATCCCAGTGGAGCATCCGGACTCCCTGGGGCGAGCGATGGGCTCCCCCACCCCCGGCGCCGATTCTCGCGACTCGGCGGCCGGTCACGTCGTAGACCGCCGCGCTCGCCGGGACGTCACCGTTCGACGCGAACGAGATCTCGTATCCGCTGCCCGCGCGGGCGACACGGAGGCCGGAGAGGATCGTCGCGCTTGCCACGGCACCGCGTGTCGTCGCGTACGCCGCCGGGCCTCGCGCGACGCCGCGGCCGCTTCCGGCCGGATCCACGATGAAGAAGCCGAGTGAGAGGTCGCTCGCGTAGATCAACCCGTCGCTCCCGAAGTGGCTTCCCCAGGTCTGGCGCCCCACGAAGTAACACTCCATCTTGCACGACTCATCCATGTTCGCGTTCGGCAGGTAGAACGCCGTCTCGCTCGGAGCGGCCTTGTCGCTCGTGTCGATGAGGCGGATCCCCATGCCGTAATTCGCCACCAGAAGCGTGTTCTCTCCGCGGACGTCCAGGTTGTGCGCGTCATAGATGAACGAGCGGTTCAGGATTGGGAGGAACGAGCCGTTGAAGTTCGGATGGCGAAAGAACTTGTGGATCGACGCAGTCTGTACGTCGCGGCCCGGAAGGTCCCATCCGCCAACCAAGACAGGCGTGCAGGGGGCCGTGCCGTCGCAGGCGCTGGTATCGAGGACGTGAACCCCGCCTGCCTGGAGGTAGCCGATTTCGTCCTCGAGATAGACCCAATCGCCAGAAGGCGTCGGCGCGGCGTAGTGCGCGGCGCGGAGCCGATTGGTGGAGAAGTCGTAGTCGTACGCGCCCACCTCGGCCGGGGCGCGCGGGTCGGTGACGTCCACGATCCGCAGCCCGCTGTCCCAGTAGCTGACATAGTCGAGGACGCGGCCGCTGCGCGGGTGGCGCTGGATGAAACCTTCGTGCGCGAAGTTGAAACCGATGCAGAAGGACGGATCAGGAGCGCATCCGATCCCCTCGGACGAGGCGTACTGCGCCAGAGTCTCGCCCGTCAGGATGTTCACGACGGTCACCTTGTAGTTGCCGGCGCTGTTCGCGTAGGCATACGGCCGGCCGTGCTCGGCCTCGGGATCGATCTGCACCGTGTGGACGCCGCCCGGCACGGCGATTCGGCGCAGCAGCGTCGGGTGGTACGGATCGGACGCCGTGTCGTAGATGCTGATTCCCTCGAAGCCGATGGGCGGATCCGTGAAGGTGAGATCCTGGTGGCTCACGGCCAGATATCGGCCGACGAGATCGAGATCGGCGGAGTCGGAAGTCTCTTCGAGGTGCGCCGTCGAGAGATCTCCGCCCGTGGCATCCGGCGCCGCGGCGCTTCGCAGCCCTGCGCTTTGGATGTGCGTCGAGAGATGGTCCGTGAGCATGGGGTGCGCGGGGTCCCGCGTATCGATCACCGCCACGCCCTGCTCGTCCCACGATCCGAGATAGGCGACCCCGCGCGTGGCATCGGCCGCCACGTTCGAATACTGGCCCGCCCTCCACGGCGCGAGGGTGCCGACCAGCGACATGTGGCGGCCGGCGGCGTCTGCGGAAGGGGTTGTTGCGAAGGGTCCGAGAGCGATGAAGCCGAGCGAGAGGGCGAATACGCGCGTAGCTCGTGAGCACTTCGGAATCATCATGGAAATTCCTCACCGGCGTGGGGAAGACGATCGGAGTTTGGGGCCTCGGTCGGAATTCGAGGCGCCCCAGGGAGGACTGAAGTGTAGCCGGTCGCCGGTCGGCAGGGCAACCGCCTCGCCCGGGGGTGCCTCGCACGGGGCCCGTCGCGCCACTCCACGTCTTCCACTCCGCGCCCAACGACAATTAGCCTGGCCGACGCGTACATCCGATCGGACAACCTACTTCACAACTGCTGGTTAGCGGTAGATAGTCCGTCCCAGCCACGGGTCATGATCCCCCTGCTTCATGCCGATAATCATCGGACAAAAGGGGGACTCCACCATGACTCGCAAATTCGTTCTGGCCCTCGCGGCCATCTTGTTCGTGATTGGCTGCGCCGGTCCGTCCAAACTCACCGACAAAAGTGAAGAGAAGCTCGCCGGCGGGAACGCCTGGGGCGCGTGGCAACTCGCGACGCGCGCGCTCGACAAGGAGCCCGGAAATCCGCGCGCTCGCGCGGCGGCCACGGCGGCCGGCGCCTCGATCGCGCAGGAGTGGCAGCGGAAGATCCACGCGCTGGCCGAGGTCGACAGCGTGAACGCGGCGGAGCAGGCGCTGGAGCTTGCAGAGTTCCGCGAGAACGCCGCGCGCTACGCGACGATCCCGGTTGGCGCCGAGTGGCCCGCGGAGGAGCGGACGCTCCGTAACACGGCCGCGCGCCATCACTACCAGCGCGGAGTCGACGCCGCGAACTCCGGCCGTCCCAAGAAGGCGTGTGCCGAATTCGCCGATGCCGAACGCTTTGTCCCCGGCTATCGCGACGTGGCGAAGCGGGCCGACCGCGCCCTTGGCGAGGCGCTCACGCGCGTGGCGCTGGTGCCGTTCCGCGCTTCGTCGGAAGACGCCTCCCTCGGCGTCGAAGTCGCGCAGGCCTGGCGCGACAATCTCCTCCAGAACCTCGCGCCGCCGGCTGCCCCGTTCACCCGCATCCTGGGTGACGACGCCATCGAGCGCTCCATGACGATCTCCGAGCTCGAAGGGCTCTCCCGCGAGCAGGCGATCCGGCTCGGTCGGAAGGCGGGCGCCCATCGCGTCGTCTGGGGCTCCATCGGCAAGATCCGCTCCTCGACGAAGATGAACTTCTTCCGGGACACGGTCGCGCGCCGGGTCGTGGAGCGGGAGGCGAACGGCCGCGAGTCGGTCCGTTGGGTTGAGATCCCGATCGAGGTCGTGGCGCGCGTTCGCGACGTGAATGTCGGCGTCGACTACGAGGTGATCTCGGTGAAGAGCGGCGTCTCGATCGCGCGCCGGCACATCGACCGCTCCACTTCGGCGCGCGTGGTCTGGACGTCGCAGCAGCTCGACGGCGATCCGGCTTCCTACTCGCTCGTCTCGGAAACGGTTCGCGCCTCGAATCCAGATCGGGTGAAGGACGTGGAGACGCGGTGGAAGTCGGTCTGCGGCGATGCCACCACGCTGATCCAGGTGATCCAGGCGCGCCGCACGGCTGGATCCTCCGGGCGCTACGCCCGCGAGTCGCTGCCGCGCTTCCTGGCCGGCGCCGCGTTCGTCTTCTTGGAGGATCTCCCGCCCGCCGAGGATCTCGCCTACGCCGCGCTGGCGCAGGGATCCGCCCCGCTTCGCGAGGATCTGCTGCGGCTGGACGCGATCGATGACGTCGATCTCGGAATGGAAGTTCCCGGCACCCTCTCGCGCTAGGAGACGGATGGCGGCTGGGGGGCGTTCTTCAGCACCTCGAGAAACCGGGTGTACGCGGCGCGCGCCTGATTGAAGTCGCTCCGGGTCAGGTTCATCTCGGTGGCGATGCGCCGGATTTCGGAATCCTCGGCGGAGGAGATGTTCTCGTCCGCCGAGGAAACCGCGAAAAGAGACTCCAGCAGCTGGAGTTTCTGCTCGTGCGTCGCCATCTTGTAGAACTCGCGAGTGACGAGATAGTTTTCCGTGGAACCGAAGAGCAGCGTCTGCGTCTTGGCCATCTGGACCACCAGAATGGATTCCTCCTCCTGCAGCCCGCCCAACTCGCGGACGATCCGCTCCATCGCGCGCACCTCGTCCGCGCTGATCTCGTGATCGGCGTGCGCCACGCGGCTGAGGATGTAGGCGAACGAGGCGATGTAGTGCGCCCGCTCGGGCTCCATCCGATCGAGGGCGTCCACGATCTTCCGCACCGTCTCGGGCGCGGACGTGTTGCCCCCGCCTCCCGCGCCACCCAGACGATCGAGCCCCAGGAACTTCAAGATCGACATGCGCCGGTTCCTCGTTGGTGAACGGTCATGGCCCCAGAATCTCGTGGAGCGCTTCGCCGACGTCGATCATGTTCACGGTGTGGTCGGGTTGCTTCCAGAGCGTCTTGCCGTCGGTGGATCGGATCACCAAGCCATGCGACTTGAAGCCGAGCCCCTTGATCGCGGGGCGGGCCTCCGGCGTCGTCACGTCGACATTCCGCGCCGTCACCTTACCCGGGAAGGCTTCCTCGAGCCCGCTCACGGCGGGCTTCAGTTGCTGGCAGACCATTCAGAGAGGGAGATAGTAGTACGTCACCACGACGGCGTCGGCCTTGGTCATGGCCGCGCCGCTTTCGCCTCCGCAGCCTATGAGCCCGCCGATCGCGAGCATCGCCACGAGGGCGAAGGCCCCGGCCAGGGTTGATTGCTTCGTTCGTGCCATGCTGATCCCCCTCGGTGAGTTCTGCGTTCGGGCATGCTCGCCGAGGCCATGCCACACCACCATCCTGCTGGCCGATCGGGCTGGGCGTCAACCCCGGCCGGGTCTCCCGGGCGGACGCGCTCGGCCACGACGAACTTTCTTTGTAAAACGCCATCGCACAAACACTTGCGGCCTGGGTTGCCGACTTGGCGGGAGCCGCCGAATCGCGGCGTAACCTTTCACGCGATATTTCCGTACTCTTACTGCGATCCGAAATTCCCCACCCACAGCACTCAGACTCGGTAGTCATCGGGAGGCCGCAGGGCAATGAAGAAGAAACCCCTCTTGATCGGGGCCGCAGTCCTATTGGTCGCCGTCATCGTGACCGGGATGGTCATGCGCGGCCGTGGCGACAAGGCGCCGGAAGTCCAGACCGCCAAGGTCAGCCGGCAGAAGATCGTGCAGAAGGTGAGCGCGACCGGGAAGATCCAGCCGAAAACCCAGGTCGAGATCAGCGCCGACGTGAGCGCGAAGATCACGAAGCTCTCGGTCGTCGAGGGGCAGCACGTCGAGAAGGGCGCCTTCCTCGTGGGCCTGGACCGCGAGCGCTACGTCGCCGCGGTGGAGAGCGCCGAGGCGAACGTCAGCTCGGCCCAGGCGAACGCCACGCTGGTGCGCGAGAACATGAACCGCTCCGGAAACGAGTTCAAGCGCTCCAAGGAACTCTTGGCGAGTGGCCTGGAGTCGCAGGCGGCCTTCGAGGCCAAGCAGGCCGAGTACCAGGTCGAGGTGGCGCGCTACAAATCGGTGCAAGACAACGTGGAGCAGGCGAAGGCCGCCTTGAAGCAGGCGAAGGTCGACCTCTCCAAGACCACCATCTACGCCCCCATGGCCGGAACGATCAGCGCGTTGAACAAGGAGCAGGGCGAGATTGCCCTTGGCTCCCAGTTCCAGAAGGACGTCATCCTGATCATCGCCGATCTCCGCGAGATGGAAGCCCAGGTGAACGTGGACGAGAACGATATCGTCTCCATCGCCATCGGGCAGCCGGCCGAGATCGAGGTCGACGCCATGCTCGATCACAAGCTGCAGGGCGTCGTCTACGAGATCTCGAACAGCGCCAACGTGGCGGGGTCCGGCACTTCCGATCAGAAGACGGAGTTCGAGATCAAGATCGCCATCAAGGATCCTCCCGCGACGCTTCGGCCCGGCATGACGGCCAGTTCGGACATCGTGACGAAGACCAACGACGACGCGCTGAGCATTCCGCTCCAGAGCGTGGCGGTCCGGACGGTCGACCAGCTCAAGAAGAAGGGCGAGAAGCAGAAGGACGCCGAAGCCCGCTACAAGGCCGACAAGGACGGTTTCGTGGAGATCGTCTTCTGCGTCGAGTCCGGGAAGGCCGTCGCCAAGCAGGTGAAGACCGGCATCCAGGGCGACGACCTCATCGAGATCGTCGAAGGACTGAAGGATGGGGAAGAGATCGTCAGCGGGAGCTATCGCGCGATCTCCAAGGATCTCGAGAACGGATCCGTCGTGACGATCAGCAAGGAGCCGAAGAAGGAAGACAAGGGTAAGGCGAGTGCGTCGCGCGGGTAGCGAAGCGACGGCGGCCCGAGCGGCCGCCTCCGCGGCGTCGCCGACGCTGCGCCTTCGGGACGTCGTGAAGTCCTACCCGATGGGTGCCGAAACGGTCCACGCTCTGAACGGGGTCTCCCTCGACGTGGTGAAGAACGAATACGTCGCGATCATGGGCCCCTCGGGCTCGGGGAAGTCGACGCTGAGGAACATCATCGGCTGCCTCGACGTGCCGACCGCCGGCGGCTACACGCTGGAGGGTCAGACCGTGGCCGCCATGACCGAGACGCAGCTGGCGGAAATCCGAAACAAGCGGATCGGGTTCGTCTTCCAGACCTTCAATCTCCTCCCGCGGGCGGACATCTTCCACAACGTGGAACTGCCGCTCATCTACGCCGGCATCTCGAGGGGCGAACGCCGGCAGCGTGCCGAACGGGCGCTGGAGCGGGTGGGACTCGCGGACCGCATGAAGCATCGCCCGAACGAGCTGTCGGGCGGGCAGCGGCAGCGCGTGGCCATCGCGCGCGCCCTGGTCCACAACCCATCGATCATCCTCGCCGACGAGCCGACCGGCAATCTCGACACGAAGACCGGTGACAGCATCATGGAGATGCTCGACCAGCTCCATGGCGCCGGGCAGACCATCATCCTCGTCACGCACGAGGAGTACATCGCCGCGCACGCGTGGCGGACGGTCCGCCTTCGCGACGGACTGATCGAGAGCGACCTCCCGACGGGACGGTCCGGCGACGCGGGAGCGCACTCCATGGAGCACCTTGGCGCGGGCAGCGCGGCGCCGGCCGCGGTGGGAGCGTTCGCGGGATGAGGCCGGCCTACGAACTCGTGGAATCGTTCCAGATCGCGCTCCAGGCGCTCCGAGCGAACAAGGCCCGCGGCGCCCTGACGACGCTCGGCATCATCATTGGGATTGTCGCGGTCGTCGTCACCATGACCGCGGTCAACGGGCTTCAGAACAAGTTCCGCGAGAGCTTCTCCTCCATCGGCACAGACGTCATCTATGTCTCCCGCATGCCGTGGGTGGTCATGGACGACTTCTTCCTCTACCGCAACCGCCCGAAGATCGACCTTCGAGAGGCGCACGCGCTGGAGGACGCCATGAGGGGAAGGGCGATCGTGAACCCCAGCATCGAGGGCCGGCACGACGTGAAGCACGGGCCGGAGACGATGGAAGGGGTTTCCGTCATCGGCACGACCGAGAAGCAGGGGCGAATCTCCAGCGCGCAGCCAGAGGCGGGGCGATTCCTCACGGGATTCGACGTCTCCAGCAAGAAGAACGTCTGCGTCATCGGGAGCGAGGTGCGGACGGGACTCTTCAAGGGGGCCGATCCCCTGAACAAGACCATCAAGGTCGGGCGCTCCATGTTCCGGGTCGTCGGCGTCATGGAGAAGCAGGGCGGGAGTTTCATGGAGGGCCCGAATTTTGACCGGCAGGTCTTCATTCCGATCGGCGCGTACGTGAAGTCGTACGGGGGACACCGGGGCGAGCGCGACGTGAACATCGCGATCAAGGCGCCGGTTCAGGAGCGGATGGCCGATCTCGAGTACGAGGTGATCGGCGAGATGCGGAAGATCCGCCGCCTCCGTCCCGCCGAACCGGACAACTTCTCGCTGAACAAGCTCGACACCCTGGTCGGCACCTTCAACAGCGTGATGGGCATCGTCCTCCTGGTGGGGCTCATGGTCACCAGCATCTCGCTCTTCGTCGGCGCCGTGGGCGTGATGAACATCATGTTCGTCTCCGTCACGGAGCGCACCCGGGAGATCGGGATCCGGAAAGCGATCGGGGCGACGAGGCGGAGCATCCTCTTCCAGTTTCTCTTCGAGTCGTCCGCCATCTGCCTCCTGGGGGGCGCCATCGGGATCGTCCTGGCGGCGATCGTGACCGCCGTCATCAACGCGGTGGTGATGCCGGCCAGCATCTCGCTTCCGATCCTGTTCGTCGCGGTGGTCGTGTCGATCGCCGTCGGCGTGTTGGCCGGGGTGGCGCCGGCGTACCGGGGGGCGCGGCTCGATCCGATCGAGTCGCTGCGCTATGAGTAGCCCCGCGCTCGCGAAAGGTACCCATGCGTTCGATTGACACCCTCTTCATGTCGATGGGCGCCATCGTCGGCAACAAGCTGCGATCGATCTTGACGCTTGTGGGGATCGTGGCCGGCGTCGCCTCGATCATCGCCGTCATGACGGCCATCTCCGTGGTGCAGGCGACCATGGAGAAGGAAATGAGCGTCCTCGGCACTCAGGTCTTCCAGGTGCAAAAGTGGCCCGCCGGATTCAAATCGGGCGCGGATCGACGAAAGGCAATGCGCCGCCCCCCCCTGACGCTGGAGAACGCGAAGGCGATCCAGGAGCAGGTGGAGACGGTGGACCTGGTCGGGTCGGAGATCTGGGAGTTCGGTTTCGCCGCGGAGTACAAGGGCGAGTCGACCAATCCGAACGTCTCCATCGTCGGCGGCACGCCCGAGTATCCGCCCAACAACACGCATTACGTCGGACTGGGGCAGAACATCAGCCAGATGGACGTGAGGGGCGCGCGAAACGTGGCCGTGATCGGCTTTGCGATCGCCAAGAAGCTCTTCCCGTTCACCGACCCGATCGGGAAGGACGTCCGGGTGGACGGCAGGAAGTACCGCGTCATCGGCGTCTTCGACGAGAAGAAGTCGGCGTTCGGCGGCTTCTACGACAACTACGTGCTGATCCCGGTCTCCACGTTTCTAAGAACGTACGGAATGCTGGACCGCGACGGATTCTCCCGCTCCGTGAACATCACGGTCCGGGCGAAGACGCCGGAGCTGACGGCCGACGCGATGGAGGAGACCCGCCAGGTCCTCCGCCGCGTTCGCGGCGTGAAGGCCGGCGAAGAGGACAATTTCGAGTTCTTCAACAGCCAGAGTCTGATCACTCAATTCAATCAGATGAGCATGGGGATCAAGATCGCCGCCTTCATCATCGGCATCATCGCGCTCATCGTGGCCGGCATCGGGATCATGAACATCATGCTGGTCGCCGTGACCGAGCGGACCCGGGAGATCGGGATCCGCAAGGCGCTCGGCGCGAAGCCGCGGAGCATTCTCTTCCAGTTCCTGCTGGAGGCGGTGATCCTCTGCAATATCGGCGGCATCGTGGGGGTCTTGGTCGGGTTCGGGCTGGGGAATCTCGTCTCCGTGTTCACCAAGTTCACGGTTCAGGTGCCGATGGAGTGGGCGGTGATCGGGCTGCTTTTCTGCTCTGCTGTCGGCGTGGGGTTTGGGTTGTTGCCTGCGGTCAAGGCTTCGCGGTTGCATCCTATCGAGGCGCTTCGGTTCGAGTAGCGCCTGCGGTGGGGGAGCGGAGGGAACACCCCCCCCTCCGGCTCCGGCGGAAACTACCAGTCGCCTGCGGTGGGGGAGCGGAGGGAACACCCCCCTCCGGCTCCGACGGAAACGACCAGTCGCCTGCGGTGGGGGAGCGGAGGGAACACCCCCCTCCGGCTCCGACGGAAACGACCAGTCGCCTCCGGGGGGTGTTCCCTCCGCTCCCTCTCCAACCATGGCGGACTCCGCCCTCCCGTCCGGCCAATCCGGGAGCATGGACGGAAACCTCTACTCGCTACAGTAGATGGCACGGGCCGGAGGAGAGGTTTTTCGCCCTCTCCACGGCCCCAACCGACTAATAGTTGCGCCTGGGCGGGGTTCATTGTCACAATGGTGCCTCATGGCACACTGACTGGCCCCGCCCCTCGTTAGGAGCTCGGACCCACTGCGATCGAAGGTCTCGAAATGACCCAGGCGCTGGCGCTTCCCCGGATCATCCAGGGGGGGATGGGCGTCGGCGTGTCCGACTGGCGGCTGGCTCGCACGGTCTCCATGCTCGGCCACCTGGGCGTCGTCTCGGGCACGGGGATCGACACCGTGCTGGTGCGGCGGCTCCAGGACGGCGACATCGGCGGGCACGTGCGCCGCGCCATGGCGAAGTTCCCGCTGCCGCGCGCTGCCGAGGACGTTCTTCGCCTCTACTTCCGCGAGGGCGGCCGGCCTCCCGGCACCCCCTACAAATCGACCCCCATGTACCGGCAAGCGGTGAGCACCGCGCGTCAGCAGCTCTCGATGCTCGCCGCCTTCGTCGAAGTCACGCTGGCGAAGGAAGGACACCGCGGGCAGGTGGGGATGAACCTCCTCACCAAGATCCAGCTCCCCAATCTGGCGTTCCTCTACGGAGCCATGCTGGCGGGCGTCGACTACATCCTGATGGGCGCCGGAGTTCCCCGCGAGATCCCCGGTGCGCTCGACCTTATGGCCAAGCACCAGACTGCATCGCTGCGCCTCGATCTGGAGAACCCCACGGCGGCACCGGCCCTCTACATCAAGTTCGATCCCATGGAGCACTGGGACGGGCCACCGCCGGAGATTCGTCGTCCGATGTTCCTGGCCATCATCGCGAGCAATTCGCTGGCGACCATGCTTACCCGCAAGGCCACCGGCAAGGTGGACGGCTTCGTCATCGAGGGCCCCACGGGCGGGGGACACAACGCGCCGGCTCGCGGCGAGCTGCGATACAACGAGCGGGGGGAGCCGGTCTACGGCGAACGCGACGAGGTCGATCTGGAAAAGATGCGGCAGCTCGGCGTTCCGTTCTGGACCGCGGGCGGTGCCGGCTCGCCGGACCGTGTCGTGGAGGCGCTGGAAGCAGGCGCCGCGGGGGTGCAGGTCGGAACGCTCTTCGCCTACTCCGATGAGTCGGGGATGACCGAGCCGGTCAAGCGCTCGATCCTCGCCCACGCCCTCCGGGACGACGTCGACGTCTTCACCGATCTGCGCGCGTCGCCGACCGGCTATCCGTTCAAGGTCGTCCGCTGGGGCGGCGATCCCGCCATCGGAGTCAAGCGCCAGCGCGTCTGCGACGTCGGCGGCCTGCGTGTGAGTTACATCACGCCGCAGGGAACCGTCGGATACCGCTGCCCGGCCGAGCCGGAGAAGGACTACGTCCGGAAAGGCGGCAAGGCCGAGGAGACGGAGGGGCGGAAGTGTCTCTGCAACGCCCTGATGGCCAATATCGGCATTGGGCAGTTGCGCGAGGACGGCTGGGTGGAGCCGCCGCTCATCACGAGCGGAACGGATCTCACGATCATCTCCACCTTCCTGGCCGGCCGAACGCGCTACTCCGCCAAGGACGTGATCGACTACCTGCTCTCGAAGTGCGGCCCCGAATCGTCCGGCGTGGTCCCGCTCAGCGTGCCGGAGGTGGCGGCGGTGCGAAGAGGATAGCCAGCCGGGGCACGCGCCCCATCGCCGTCCACGCTTCCATCCCGGCGCTCCACACCGTGCTCTCCGCCGTGAGTTGTCCCGCCGCCACCGCCTGCCCCAACTGACTCACCGAATAGGGACCGAACGTCTTTCCCCCGGCCGCCACGTGCCACACGGCCAGATCGGCGCTGGTCTCGGGACTCGGCGGAATCACCTGGAGTGGCACCGCTGTGGGTGCGCCCGGGGAGCCGAGCCCGACGATCGCCATCCCCATTCCGAGCCCGACACCCGCACCCGCCAACCCGCCCGCGGGATTCGCGGCCGCGGTGGGGATCGACGCGCCGAGCTGATACTGCTGGTAGCGGTTCATGTCCCCCAGCACGCCCATGCTGGAGCGCGCGTCGAGCGCTTGCTCCACCTGTTCCGGAACCGAGACGTTCACGATGTAGAGATGCGGTAGGTCGAGCCCGTACGCGTCGTCGATTCGCGCCAGGACCGCGCGGCGCAGTTCCTCGGAGAGCCGTCCGTAGCGAGACGCGAGGTCGACGACCGGGATCTCGGTCTTCGAGACGATCTGCGCGAACTCGGTGGCGATGATCGAACGGAGCAGCACGTCGATCTCGTCCGCCTCGAACGACCCATCCGTGCCGACCAGCTCGGCCAGGAGCGCTTCGGGCTTCGACGCCTTCAGCGTGTACGTGCCGAACGCACGCACCCGGAGCGGTCCCAGTTCGGGATCGCGCAGAATGACGGGATTCGGCGTGCCCCACTTGAGTTCGGTGATCTGACGCGTGGCGACGAAGTAGACCTCCGCCTTGAAGGGGCTGTCGAAGCCGTACTTCCACCCGCGCAGCGTGGTCAGGAGCGGGAGGTTCTTCGTGGTCAGCTCGTAGGTGCCGGGCTGGAAGACGTCGGCCACCCGCCCGCCATCGACGAAGACCGCCGACTGGCCCGGCCGCACGACGAGGCGCGCGCCATTCTTGATCTCGTTCTGGTAGCGCGGAAAGCGCCAGACGATCGTGTTCCGCGTGTCGTCGACCCACTCGACGATGTCGACCAACTCGCCCCGGAGCTTGTTCACGAATCCCATCGTTTCCTCCTCACTTCAAGAGTTGCGCGAGAAAATCTCCGATGCCGCGCAGCACGCGTTCCGCCGCCAGGCTCGCCGCCGTCCGCGCCGGATCGGCGGGGAGGCTCCACGCCGCCCCAGCCATGGCGGCCTGGGCCGGCACATGCTCCAGGCCTCCCTCCAACACGAACGCCGCGATGTCTCCCATCTCGTGCGCGTCGAGCCAGGTGCCGTGGCTGCCGCACCAGTCGACGATCGCGCCGGAGCGACGCCCGAAGTTTTTCCGCTGCATCGCCCCGTGGCACTCGGGGCAATGACGGTAGGAAACCTCCGCCTGCCATGTGGCGCGCCGCTCGTTATGAGGCTGGCCCGCGGGAGGTGCGCCGTTTTTCCGCCGCTGCTCCCGGACACGATCGATCAGGCGGCCCATCACGTCGCCGGGGGCCCAGAGCCCGAGGCACGCGGGACATTCCTCCACCCAGAGTCCCCCCAGATTCCGTGCGACGAGCCGAACGCCCTTGCAGGAGGGGCACTCCAGCGTGTCGGTCCGCGTCCGCGCCGGCTGGGGCAGGAACGCGATCCCGCACGACGTGCAGTGGCGCGCGCCCGCGGGATTCCTGGCGTAGCATTCGGGGCAGACCGGCCCGGCGCGCTCCGGCTTCCGCGTCACCGCGGCCTGGCAATAGGAGCACGTCGTCTCCTCGTCGCCCACCAGCGCGCCGCACGCCGCACAGCGCGTGACGGCGAGGTCCCTCGCGACCGGCGACGCCGTGGAGATTGCCGCCCCGCACGGGCAAGCGACGGCATCGGCGAGGCAATCGCCGACGTCGTACTGCGCGTGACACCTTGGACAGGCCACCAGCTTCAAAATCACCCCTCCGGAGGCGTACAGGGCTATCCTCGGAGGTATCGGCCACGGGTCGTGGGATCTTGAGGGCGGTTTGGGCGCTAACCCTTTTCCAGTAAGGATGTTAGGGGTGTGCCCGCAGGGCGGCAGCGAGGAGGGACGAGGCGCGTGGTGACGATTCGCATCCAGGGGCAGGAGTCCCGGCTGGGAACCGAGGAGTGGGAGATCCGGCTTCGCGAGGGGAGGATCCCGCCGGAGACGCTCGTCCTGGCGGAGGGAACCGGCTGGGTGCGCGCCGATTCTCTGGAGATCTACCGCCTGCTGGCGCCTACCCCTGCACGGCACCCCACGGCCGTGGCCCTATCGCTTCGCGAGATTCTCTTCCCGAAGCGCGGCTTCTCGGCGACGGAACTCCTGCTCGCGGTGAACCTCATCGTGGCCGGGCTCCTCTTCGCCGCGTGGGGGAAGGAGTACCTCTCGACCCTGCGCGGGATGACGGCGGAGTGGTGGAACGACGTCCGCGCGGGGCACGCGTACGGCTGGTGGATCCCGACGCTCTTCCTTCACGCCGGACCGGGGCACCTGGGGCGGAACATGATGGCGCTCCTGGCCGCGTCGGGCGCGGTGGAGTTCCTGGCGGGGCGCCGCTGGGCGATCGCGGCCTATCTCATCACGGGAATCGGCGGGGCCTGGGCCTCGTACGCCGGGCACCATGCCCCGCCGCTCAGCGTGGGCGCCTCGGGAGCGATCTTCGGCCTCCTCGGCTGCGCCGTCTCGTTCATCGTCCGCCGGCGGGGGACATTCAACTACGCCCAGCGCTGGAAGGTCTGGCGCGTCTACGTGCCGCTCTTCATCCTCCTCTTCCTCCCGGCGATCGCGAACGCCGACGTGCACGCGCACGCCGGCGGATTCGCGACGGGGCTCTTCCTGGGAGTGTGGCTTCCGCCGCACCCGCGCATCCCCAAACTGGCCGAGGTCGACCCGCTTCGCGACGACGAGGCCGTCTAGGCCCCGGAATCGCGCCCGGCGTCGTTATTCCTTCTTGCTCCAGGGCGGCGTGATGCCGTTCATGCGCGCGTAGGCGATCAGCTGCCCCAGGTGCTCGTGGTTGTGCGCGGCGATGAAGAATAGGATCTCCCGCTTCGAGCCCTCGCCCATGAACCACTTCACCGACGTATCCATGTCGGAATCGGAGACCGCGTTCGCCGCCGCCTTCACGTGCTCCAGCGACTTCTTCACCTGCGCGACGATCTCCTCCTTCTTGGTCGTCGAGGTCTCGAACGTCTTCATGTCGAATCCGTCAGGCATCTTCGCTCCGATGAAGCTCGGAATCATGAAGTTTCCGCCGGCGGCGTGGAGGAGCGCCTCGCCGAACGAGCGAACGCCTTCCGCGGGGTGCCAGGAGTACTTGTCGGCGGGCATCGCCTCGGCGAGCTGGATCAGCTTGTCGCCCGCGTAATCGAGGTTGCGGGCGAACTCCGCTTTGGTTCCGGCGGCGGCTGGCTTCGCGGCGGAATCCGCGGCATCGGCGGCGCCGGCGGTGGTGGCGGTCATGAGCCCGGCGACGGCGAGCATGGCGATCATCCTTCTCATCTCTGGTCCCCCTGGTAGGAATGGTACGGCAGGGCGCGCGATCGCGAGCCCGAGGCCGGGAAGTCTAACGGAGAGGGCGGTGCCCGGCTACCGATCTCACGGGTCGCATGCTAGACTTTCCCCGCTTCGTGTCGGAATCTCCCGCCGCGGGATGGACCGCGCGGTATCCACCCCCCGTACCTTCGCCTTCTCCGTTCCAACAGGAGGTCGTTCAAACGTGCGATCGAGAAGACTGGTCGTTTCCTTCCTGGCGGTGCTGACGTTCCTCGGCGCGGCCGTGGCGCCGCGCGCCGCCCTCGCCGAGTCGCGGCCCCGAGACGTGATGAACGCCGCCGAACTGGAGTTGGCGATCCAGAAGCTCCGCGTCCTGGGAAGCGTCCTTTACGTCGCGGCTCACCCGGACGACGAGAACACGGCGCTCATCACCTATCTCGAAAGCGACCGCCTGGCGCGCGTCGGCTATCTCTCCATGACGCGTGGGAGCGGCGGGCAGAACCTGATCGGGCCGGAGACGGGAGATGCCCTCGGCGTGATTCGCACGCAGGAACTCCTGGCCGCTCGCGCCATCGACGGGGCGGAGCAATTCTTCACGCGCGCGATCGATTTCGGCTATTCGAAGACCTCCGACGAGACGATGACGTTCTGGGGACGCGACGCCGTCCTTTCCGACGTCGTCTGGACGATCCGGACGTTTCGGCCCGACGTGATCGTGACGCGCTTCCCGCTCGACACCCGGGGGGGCCACGGACACCACCAGGCGTCGGCGATCCTGGCCAAGGAGGCGTTCGCCGCCGCCGCCGATCCGATGCGCTTTCCGGAGCAGTTGCGCCTGGCCCAGCCCTGGCGCGCGAAACGGATCCTCTGGAATGCGTTCCGCCCCGATACGGGGAAGCGCGATCCGGCCCTACCAAAACTCCTCACGGTCGATCTCGGCGCGTACAACGCGCTCCTCGGGAAGAGCTACACGGAACTCTCGGCCGCGAGCCGGAGCATGCATAAGAGCCAGGGCTTCGGCGCGGCCGAGCGGCGCGGGCCGGTGCCGAACTTCCTGGAGCTGCTGGACGGCGAGCCCGCCACCGCTGACCTCTTCGACGGCGTAGCCACCGGCTGGTCGCGGATTCCTCGAGGCGAATCGGTCGACTCGATCCTGGCCGAGGCGGAAGAGCGCTTCGACGCGAACGAGCCGCAGCGCATCGTGCCGCTCCTGGTCCGCGCGCGGGCCGCGATGCGCGCGTTGGGCGATGATCCGTGGGTTCGGGTGAAGCGGCGGGAGCTGGACGACGTGATCCGCTCCTGCGCGGGACTCTGGCTGGAGGCGATCGCCACTCGACCGTTCGCGCTTCCCGGGGGGAGCGTGCCGGTGACCGTATCGCTGCTGTCACGGAGCGATGTTCCCGTGACGCTCACGCAGGTGGTCATGCCTTCCGGAGCCGCGCTCCGCGACGCGTCCGATTCCACGCGATCACTCGCCAACCGTCCCCTCTCCCGGAACATTCCCGTGGAAGGGACGACCACCGTGTCGCCGGCGAAGAGCGCCACCATGACGCAGCCCTACTGGCTTCGCCAGCGGCCCGGCGCCGGGGCCTACCAGGTGCGGAAGGCCGGGGCCACGGACACCGTGGAGAAGGAAACGCCCGACGAGGCGGAGAATCGCCCGGCGCTCGCCGTCCGGTTCGAACTCGAGATCGGGGGGGAGCGGATCGCCTACGACGTGCCGGTGCTCTATCGCTGGACCGATCGCGTGGCGGGGGAGCGCTACCGGCCGTTGGAGGTCGTTCCTCCGGTGACGCTCCGCCTCGATCGGAGCGCCTACCTCTTCGCCGAGGCGAAGCCGCGGGAGGTGAGAGTCATCGTGGAGTCGTCGGGCCCGACCGTGTCGGGCAGCGTGCGGCTCGATCTCCCGCCGGGATGGCAATCGACGCCCGCCGAGACGACGATCGCGCTGCGCGGCTCCGACACGCCCGGCTCCGCCCGGTTCTGGGTGCGCCCCGGGGAGCGCGCGGTCTCTGGTCTCCTGGCCGCTTCGATGACAGTCGGAGGCACGCGCCATGACCGGAGTCGCACCGTGATCGACTATCCGCACATTCCGGTCACGACGATCTTCCCGCCGGCGGAGGCTCACCTGGTTCGCGCCGACGTGAAACGAACGGGTTCGAGGGTGGGCTACGTCATGGGCTCGGGCGACGAGATGCCGGCGGCGCTGGAGGAGATGGGATACCGCGTGACGCTTCTCTCCGACGACGAGATAGAGTCGGGGGCGCTCACGGGTCTCGATGCGGTCGTCGTAGGCATCCGGGCGTACAACACCCGGCCGCACCTGCGGTCGCTTCAGCACGATTTCTTCGACTACGTCTCCGCCGGCGGAACGATGGTGGTCCAGTACAACACCGTGGAGGAGGCGCTCCAGGACAGGCTCGGGCCTTATCCCTTCAAGCTTTCCCGGGATCGCGTCACCGTCGAGGGATCGCCCGTGCGCCTGTTGAAAGCAGAGCATCCGCTGCTCCGCGCGCCGAACAAGATCGGCGCGGCCGACTTCGACGGCTGGGTGCAGGAGCGGGGGCTCTACTTCGCGAAGCCGTGGGACGCGGCGTACGAGCCGGTTCTCTCCATGAGCGATCCGAACGAAGAGCTGATGGAGGGGAGCCTTCTCTACGCGCGATACGGCAAGGGAGTCTACATCTACACCGGCATCGCCTGGTTCCGGCAGCTTCCGGCGGGAGTCCCCGGGGCGTACCGGCTCTTCGCGAATCTGGTCGGAGGCGGCCGGGAATGAGCGACCGGCGCCAGGGCGGCCGCGCCGGCGAGCGTCCGCATGGTCCGGCCGGCGACGCGGATCCGACGCGTGACGATCCGCCGCCCGGCGGTCCGGAGCGTGACGAGCCCGCGCCCTTCCTCGGCAGCTGGCCGCTCCTCTACGCCGTGGTGTTTCTGAACCTCGTGGCCCTCATCGCGCTCTTCACCTGGTTCACGCGCGCGTTCGAATGAGCGGACTCGACTGGTTCGTCCTCGCGGCGTCGCTCGTCGGAATCGTCGTCTACGGCGTCTGGCGGGGCCGAGGCAGCCACGATCTCGGCGGCTATCTCCTCGCCGACCGGACGATGCGCTGGCCCACGATCACGCTCTCGATCATGGCCACGCAGGCGAGCGCGATCACCTTCCTCTCGACACCGGGGCAGGGGTACGCGGACGGGATGCGATTCCTCCAGTTCTATTTCGGGCTTCCGCTCGCCATGATCGTGCTGGCCGCCACGGCCGTGCCGATCTACCACCGGCTCAAGGTCTACACCGCCTACGAGTATCTGGAGCGGCGCTTCGACGTGAAGACCCGCACCCTCGCCGCGTCGCTCTTCCTCGTGCAGCGCGGACTGGCGGCGGGGCTAACGATCTACGCGCCGGCGCTCATCCTGTCGGTGCTCCTCGGGTGGAACCTCACCCTGACCAATCTGGCGCTCGGGGCGCTGGTCGTCATCTACACCGCCTCGGGGGGAGCGAAGGCGGTGAGCTACACGCAGTTCCTCCAGATGCTCATCATCTTCATTGGATTTGGCATCGCGCTCGTCTTCATCCTGAATTCGCTCCCCGAGGGAATCTCGCTCCTCGACGCCGCCGTGGTCGCGGGAAAGATGGGGAAGCTGAACGCCGTCGACTTCTCGTTCGATCTGACGAATCGCTACAACTTCTGGTCGGGGCTGATCGGCGGGTTCTTCGTCGCGCTCTCCTACTTCGGCACCGATCAATCGCAGGTGGGGCGCTACCTGACCGGACGCTCCATCGCCGAGAGTCGGACAGGGCTCCTGGCGAACGGCATCGTGAAGATCCCGATGCAGTTCGCGATTCTCTTCCTCGGGGCGATGGTCTTCGTCTTCTACCTCTTCGCGGCGCCTCCGGTGTTCTTCAATCCCGTCGAGGTGAACCGCATGCGCGCGGGGGCCTACGCGCAGGAGTTCCGCGAGGTGGAGTCGCGCTACGACGCCGCCAGCGGGATCCGCCAGGAGCGGGCGCGCGAGCTCGTCAAGGCGCACCGCGAGGGCGACCGGGCGGCCGCGGAGCGGGCCGAGCAGGCTCTGCACGAAGCCGACGCCGGAGCCAAGGTCATCCGGGACGACGCGGTCGCGTTGATCCAGAAGAACGATCCGGCCGCGCAGACGAGCGACACGAACTACGTCTTCCTGAGCTTCGTGCTGCGCCATCTCCCCATCGGAATCGTGGGGCTCGTGATGGCCGCCATCTTCGCCGCTTCCATGTCGTCCACGTCGGCCGAATTGAACGCACTCTCCTCGACGACCTCGGTGGACTTCTACAAGCGGTTCGTGGAGCGCGTCGGCCAGGGCGAAGGCGCGGTCGTCGCGGCGGAGCAGCGGGAGGTGATGGTCTCGAAGGGAGCCACCGTCTTCTGGGGTATCTTCGCGATCGCGTTCGCGGAATACGCGAGCCGGCTGGGATCGTTGATCGAGGCGGTGAACATCCTCGGATCGCTGGTCTACGGGACGATCCTCGGCATCTTCCTCGTGGCGTTCTACCTGAAGCGCGTGGGGGGCACGGCGGTCTTCGTGGCGGCGCTGGTGGCGGAAGTCGCGGTCGTGGCCTGCTTCCTCTTCAGCGACATCTCGTTCCTCTGGTACAACGTCGTCGGCTGCCTTGGTGTCATCGTCGTCTCGCTGCTCCTCACCGCCTTCGGCAACAGAACGCCCGCGCCGGTGGCCGCTCGATCCTAGGCGGAAGGCCGCCGATCGAGCCGTCGCCCAGGCGCGGGCGCGGGTATTTCGAAATCGCGAGGCGTCGGGGCGCTCTAGCCCTTCTTCCCCTTCCACTCCGATAGCTTCTCTTCCGTGGGGCGCATGTTGGGCTTGTTCGGGTCGTCCTTGCCCACCTTGAGCGCCTTCTCCGCGGCGGCGATGGCATCCTTCGATTTGCCGGCCTTCATCTTCATGTCGGCCAGAAGGCTCAGATTGGCGTAGGTCTCCTTCGTCGCGACCGACTGTTCCTCCCACGCCATCGCCTCGTCCATCTGGATTCCGGCGTTGAAGCAGTATTGCGCCGCGCGATGGAGCGTCTGCCAGTCGTCGGCCTTCCGCTCCGCCAGCGCGGCGCGGATGCCCGCCATCGCCTTGTCGTTCACGTTCACCTGGACCGGGACCGCGACCATCAGCTTCTCCCACCGGATGACCAGATCGCCGCTCGCGGGGGATAGATTCTCGAACCCGATCGTCATCCACTCCTGGTGCGTCGCTTCCTGCGGCTTCACCTTGACGCGGAGCGCGTCTTTCTCCGGCGTGTACTCGCTGGAGCCCCAGGCGCCCTTGGCGTGGCTGAAGATCACGTCCCACTCCCCGGCGCCGGGAAGGGTGTAGAAGCTGTAGGTACCCGCGGCGAGCGTCTTGCCGCCGATCGTCACGGCGTCGGAGCACTCGAACGTGGTCGCCTCGTTCGCTCCGGTGCGCCACACCTCGCCGTACGGCACCAGCTCGCCCCAGATCTTCCGGCCCTTCACCCCCGGCCGGCTGTAGGTGAGCGTGAAATCGGTGAGGCCGATCGTCTGCGATACCTTGGCGCCGGGACTGACGCGGGGAAGCGTCAGCTCGGAGCGGGCGATCCCCGGGGCGCTCGTGGCGACCACAAGGCTCAGCGCCGCCGCCAGGGCGGTGCGGATCGAGGAACGAACCATGGTGGCAACTCCTCTAGTGGCAAGAAATTGATTCGCCGCGGGGGAACCTTGCCGCGGATCCGGGATCGGTCCGCCCGAGGCCGGGCGAACGCGTGGAGATTGTAGCAGGCCGCCGCGGGGAACCCTCAATCCCCTTGAATTCAAGCCTCGTTGGCGGGAAGCTAGAGGTGGGGCGAAGGGAAACTTCACCGGCGCGGCCTCGGCTCCGCGGCCGCGCCCCGGCAGGAGAACGCCATGTCCTACAACGCGCGTCGCGTGGAGTACTTCTACGCCACGGTGAGCGGCGAGCCCGGGGAGGCGTACGAGCTGCTGACCAATCTCGCCCAGCTCGGTGTCAATTTCCTCGCACTCACCTCGGTGCCGGTCGGCCCTCGAAGCCTCCAGCTCACCCTCTTTCCCGAGGATCCGCAGAAACTGCAGAGCGTCGCCCAGGGGTCCGGGCTTCATCTGAACGGGCCGCATCCCGCGCTGCTGGTGCAGGGGACCGACGAGGTCGGCGCGCTGGCGCGGATCCACCATCGCCTTCACGACGCCGGCATCGACGTCTACGCCTCGAGTGGGGTGACGGACGGTCAAGGCCACTTCGGCTACCTGATCTACATGAAGCCGAAGGACGCCGATCGGGCGGCGAAGGTTCTGACGCAAGCGGCCTAGCGAGACTCCCGCTGGAAGCGAGGGGATGGGCCAGGAGAACGGGGAGGCCCCGGCGGCGCGATGCCACCGGGGCCTCTTCCCGCTGGGCGGAGCGTCAGACCTTGATCGCCATCTTCGGCGCGACCTTCTGGACGGCCTCCGGCGCATGGGCCGGCGGAGAGTAGATCGTGCAGAATTTCAGCGGCTTCTTGCCGGGGTTCCGGAGGTTGTGCTTCGTGCCCGCCGGAACGAATGCTCCATCGTGCTCCTCGACCGGCAGGAGCTTCCCGTCGAGGATCATCTCGCCCTTGCCATCCTCGATGAGGAAGAACTGATCGATCGCCGGGTGGAGTTCGTCGCCCAGTTCCTCGCCTGGAGCGAGGCTCATCAGCACGACCTGCGTGTGCTTTCCGGTCGCGATGACCTTTCGGTAGTTCTCATTCTCCTTCACGAGTTTTGTGAGGCTCAGGATCTGTTTCATGATCTCCTCCTTGAGGTAGACCTGCCCTTTTGGCGCAAGTTGCATCGAACGTGCCCGCGCGAAGCAAATCCACCGGGATCGCGGAACTGGCGGCGTTTCAAGGAACCGGCGCCGGCCATGCCGCGGATGCGGCACTCGACGAGGCCGGCACGGTGTCAGGCTGACAGGTTGCCGCGCCGGAATTGGCAGGAAATCTCGCGTGGCACCTTCGGAGGCGACCCGCCGCTAGCGGAGCGCTTTCCAGAGGAGGAGGGGATCGACGAAGGCGGTGACGCCGTGGCGCTTGACGTTTTCCAGGAACACCGATTGCGGCACCTTCGCGTAGTCGTAGCTGACGCCGATCATCTTCTTGTACCGGAGCCTGGCGCCGACGCCGAAGGTGTCGTCGTCGACGGCGCTCGCGTCGTTCCTGACGTAGCCATGGCGAAGCGAGATCGCGTCGAAGAGCGTGATCTCCTGGCCCGAACGGGAACCGTCGAATCCGTCCAGCTCATCGCCGTCCCGATAGTACTTCGCCGATTCCGTCGTGGCGCCGAAGGCGATCGTTGGCTCGAGGAAATCCCAGATGCCGCCGACGGCCTGGCCAGGAAGACGAAGGGTCACGCGGGCGGCCCCGCCGAGCAGGCGCTCTTCGTGGATGTCTCCCACCCAGTCCACGCTGGTATCGTCCCCGCCGAAGTTCCGCTGCGAGAAGCCGACCGCCGCCTCGATCTTGACGAGTGTGCCGCTTCGGCCCGCGCCTGCGGCGCCGTCCTCGGGGATCTGGTCGAGCGGTGTCACCCGGAGAACGGCCCCTCGGTCGCGCTCGTTCGCTTCTCCGCCGGTCGTTACGCCGAATAATATGGAGGCGGGGAAGAGATCGACGGTCACGCGCTTCCAGGCGTGCCCGATGGAGAGGTCGACCTTACGGCTGAGGCGTGACGGCTCGCCTCCACGGAGTCGCTGGATCGTCTCCACCGCTTCGAGCAGGTTGATTCCGATCGCCAGATCGTGGATCTCCTCGTACGAATCGAACACGGCGATGACGTTTCCGTCCACGTCGGTCGCCACGCTCCGGCCGTAGTCCAGGCGGAGGCTGCCGAGCGCCTCGATCGGCTTCCCGGACATCCGGAGGCCCAGGCCGCCGCCGCCGATCATGATCTCCTTCGTGGTGAAGAAGACATGGTCCGAGAGGTCGGGGACGAGCTGCGTTCGTCCATACACGAAGCGCACGCCGTCGTGATATCCGAGAAGCGCGGGATTCGCCCACCCGTTCGGATGATCGCCCCAGAAGACCGACACGCCGGCGCGTCCCATCCCGGCGGCGCCGACCGACGGATCGATGAACGTCGATTGGGCGTCGACTAAGCCCTGGGCCCAGGCCGGGTTAGCCGGCGCCGCAAGATGAAACGCGAGGGCGATGCCGGCGAAGAGGGTGGGGACGAGGCGGCGCGAGCGCGGGGCGAGGCGGCGGCGATTCACGGGTACCTCTCGGGTGGGACGGAGATGGGTGACCCCGGGGAGAGGGGAGGAACTCGATCCAACGACCGTACTCCCGGCCGAGGGTCGATTCTAGGAAATTTGCGCCCTCACGATAATGGGGGAGAACGGGGCGCAAGCCGGGGCAAGATATTTCCTCGACGCCAACGGCGACAGCATCTCGACCGAGACGGCGCGGCGTAGGGACGGCTGGTGCTGCTGCGCTAGGCGCGGGGCGCGCCCGGGCTTGTACCCGCGCCCGTACCTGGGCTCGAGCCAAGACGCGCGCGGAGGTCCAGCCAGACCCGGTCGATCGCGGCGCGAACGGCGGCCGGGCTCACATGCGACCGGCTGAAGCGCCCCTGGCGCTCGAGGAAGGTGGCGAGCGCGCGGTCGGAGAAGGTCGGCTCCACGTCGAGTGTCCACGCATGACCGTCGACGATTTCCAGCACGGGGTAGAGCCCCGACTCCACGGCCCAGCGGATCAGCTCGATTCCCTCCGAGGGCTCCGACTTCCAGCCCGTGGGGCAGGGCGACAGGATGTGGAGGAACCGGAAGCCGCGTAGATCGAGCGCGCGGGTCATCTTCCGCATCATGTCCTCGGGATGGGCCATCGAGATCGAGGCGGCGTACGGGATCCGATGCGCCGCCATGATGGCGAGCATGTCCTTCTTCGGCGCGTGTTTCCCCTCCGGCGTGGTGGTGGTGAAGGCGCCGAACGGCGTGGCCGACGAACGCTGCCCGCCCGTGTTTCCGTAGATCTCGTTGTCGTAGCAGACGAAGAGAATGTCCTCGTTCCGCTCCGCGGCCGCCGAGATCGTGGCGAGGCCGATGTCGTAGGTGCCGCCGTCGCCCGCAAAGCAGAGAATGCGCGTCGGATCGCCGTTCGACTGCGCGACGCGCGAAAGCCCGGTGGCGAGCGCGGCCGCCGACGCGAAGGTCGACGCGATGACGGGCGCCCCGTAGGCGCTGTAGGGGAATGGCCCCGCCGTGACGATGCCGCAGCAGGCGGGAATCACCATCTGGACCTTCCGCTGCGCGATGGCGCGGCTCAGCATGTTGAGCGCGATCGACATTCCGCATCCGCCGCAGTTCGTGTTTCCGGCTCGGAGGAGCGGTTGCGGCCGATCGGTCGCGGTGTGGGCCATGCCGCCCAGGACCGGTTCGCTCATTCTCCCGTCTCCATGAACAAAGGCTCGCCGGCGCGCTCGCGCCCCGCGAGGTCCTCGAGAATGCGCTCGACGTGCTCGGGGCGGATATCGCCGCCGCCCAGGCCCACCAGATAGTTCTGCACGACGGCGCCCGGCTCCGTCACGCCCCGCACCTCGCCCCAGACGATGCCTCCCAAGCCGGGAGAGGAATCGCGATCGATGACGGCGACGCGCCGCTTGCCGGCCAGCGCCGCGCGGAGCGCCGCTTCCGGAAGCGGGCGGAACATGCGGAGGCGGAGCGCCCCCGCGCGGATGCCTCGTTCGCGGGCGGCATCGACCGCGAGCCTTGCGGTGCTCGCGGTCGTGCCCATGGAGACGATCACCAGTTCCGCGTCGTCCAGGCGGTACGGAACGACCGGATCCGGCGGGCGCCGCCCGAAGTGCCGTTCGAACTCGCTCTGGATCTCCTCGTAGACCCCGATCACGCGCGACATGGCATCGAGATGCTGTTTCCGGTGCATCTCGGTCTGGTGCGGGAAATCGAGCCCTCCCACCACGCGCGGCTTGTCGGTCACGCGGTGGGGGAGATTCAGCGGCGGGAGAAACGCGTCGACGGCCGCCTGGTCGGGAATGTCGGTCATCATCATCGTGTGGCTGAGGACGAAGGCGTCCTGGCAGACCATCACCGGGAGCAGGACCCGCTCGTCCTCGGCCAGCCGGAAGGCGAGAAGGATCGAGTCGTGGACCTCCTGGTTGTTCTCGCAGTAGAGCTGGATCCAGCCGGAGTCGCGCAGCATCAGCGTGTCGCCGTGGTCCACCCAGATGTTCCATGGCGGGCCGAGCGTGCGGTTGACCGCCATCATCACGACCGGAAGTCGGAAGAAGCCGGCCGTGAAGACGTTCTCGGCCATGTAGGCGAGACCGTTGCTGGAGGAGGCGGTGAAGGTGCGCGCTCCGGAGAGCGCGGCGCCGATGCAGACGGCCATGGCGCTGTGCTCGCTCTCCACGCGGACCACCGAGCCCTTCTCGATCTCCTCCACGCAGAGGCGCTCGATGCACTCGGTCTGGGGCGTGATCGGATAGACGCCGCTGCAGAAGCCGCGCGCCTTCCGGTTCGCACGCGCGGCGAGCATGGCGGCCGCGGCGGAGGCGTGGTTGGCGCTGATCAGTTGCATCGTCATACCGGCGTCATCTCCATCGCCCCGCGGGGGCACTCGACCACGCAGATGCCGCATCCCTTGCAGTACTCCAGGCCGATCGCGTAGCCGTCGGCCGTTCGATCGATGATCCCCTCGGGGCAGTAGACGAGGCAGCTGTCGCAGCGGGTGCATCGACCGCACGAAAAGCAGCGCTTGGCCTCGCGCATGTCGGGAACGCCCTTGTTCGATTCGCCGAAGGAGCGGATCCGTTCCATGGCCGGCGCCTGCTCGTCGATGGCCGGCGGACGCGGCTCGAAGTGCTCGAGATGAATCCGTTCCACCGGCACCGCGGTGGCCGGGTCGGGGCGGACGAAGATCGTCGCCTCTTCACCCAGCGCGGCCAGGACGCGACCGGCCGCCCGCCGCCCGTCGCCGATGGCGTGGGCCACCGTCCCCTCGCCCGTCGCGAAGTCCCCGGAGACGAAGAAATTCGTGTCGTCCGCGCCGTTCCGCACGCGCCCCGCGACGATCGTGCCCCCGGTGGGGAGAAGACTCCAGTCGGCCGACTGGCCGAGCGCGAGAAGAACGTGGTCGCAGTCGAGACGCGTGGTGCGGTCGGTGACGATCGGGCTCCGCCGGCCGCTCGCGTCTGGCTCTCCCATCTCCACCTCGGCCAGTTCCAGCGCGGCCAGGCGCAGATGACCGAAGAACGCGGTCGGCTGGCGCTGGAAGAGGAACGCGATCCCCTCGCGGTGCGCCTCCTCGATCTCCTCGCGAATGGCCGGCATTTCTTGAAGCGTGCGCCGGTAAGCCACGGTGACCGACGCGGCGCCGGAGCGAAGGGCGCTCCGCGCGCAATCCATCGCCGTGTTACCTCCCCCCAGGACGACGACGTGTCCCTGGAGACGAGTGCCTCCCTCTACATTCACGCGATGCAGGAAGCGCACACCCTGTTCGATCCCCGAGAGGCGGACGCCGGGGATGTCGAGTCCGGTCAGGCGCATGAAGCCGGCGGCCAGAATGACCGCGTCGTACTCCACGGCAAGCGCGTCGAGATCGTCGTGGTCGAGGAAATGGCCGGTGCAGGCGTGCACGCCGGTGTCGAGGATCGCCTTGATCTCGCGATCCACGACGTCGCGGGGGAGCCGGTAGGACGGGATCCCGGTGCGGAGGACGCCTCCCAGTTCCTTCTCTCCCTCGAAGAGCGTGACACGATGGCCCGCCAGGGCCAACTCGTTCGCCGCGGCGAGACCGGCGGGGCCGCTTCCGACGACGGCGATCTGGCGCGGCATGGGCGAGGCACGAATGGCGCGCGGCGCGGGCTCGGCGTGGTCGCCGATCCAGCGCTCGAGGGAACGAATGTTGACCGCGCCGTCATGGTGGCGCCGGTTGCACCCCTCCATGCATGGCGCCGGACAGACGCGGCCGCAAATCGAGGCGAGCGGCTGGGTCCGCCGCAGGACTTCGGCCGCCGCCGGCGCTCCTTCGTGCAGGAGCGTCTGAATGAATCCGATGACATCGTTCCCCGCGGGGCACCAGGCGTTGCAGGGCGCCAGATGCTCCACGTAGCGCGGAAGCTGCGTCCGCCACGAGCCGGTTTTGAGCCCTGTCGGCGCGCTCTCGACTTGGCGCGTGAGGGGGAGGACGTCGCTCCCGTGAATCGGCGGCGCGGTGGCGTGGTGGGCCGTCGCCAGGGCCTTCGCCTCGCCCAGCGCCACGGCGTCGTACGCCTCGCGCGCCGCGGCGAGATTGTTGTCGAGTCCGAGATCGCGGTACGCCGCCTCGAGCGCCTCCATGGGGAGACCGAGCGCGCGGACGTAGGCGCCGACGATGGTCGTGTTCACGATCACCACCGAGCGGGTGCCGATACCGTGCTTCCGCGCGATGGCGGTGGCGTCCACGGCCGCGACGCGGTAGGCGCCGAATCGCGCGGCGAAATCGGCCGGAGACTTCGGCGTGTTCACGAGGAGAAGTCCGCCGGGCACGAGCCCCGCGACGACATCGTCCCCGAGCAGGGCCGGGTCGAGTACGAGGAGGTGATTCGGCGCGTAGACCTTGTTCCGGTTGGTGATCGGCTCGTCGCTGACGCGTGTGTAGGCGCGGACCGGAGCGCCGGAGCGCTCGCCGGCGTAGTCGCCGAAGGTCTGAACGCTCTTGCCGAGCCGGGCGTAGATCGAGGCGAGGAGCTTGGCGCACGTCACGCCGCCCTGGCCGCCGCGTCCGTGGAGTCTGATCTCGAGGGTCATGGCTCCGGGCCAGGGGCGCAGGGAATGTGCCACTCTTTGGCGGTTCTGGGATTAGCCATTAAGTCATTAAATGATAGTAAGTTACACACGGGCGGTCGCCTCTGTTGGGGCGTCGCGGCACGCGTTCGAGGGTGACGCCAAGTCAGTTCGATCTGACATTTTGGCCGATCGACGCGAATGCCGCTTCGTTTCCGCAAATTTTGTCAGAACGGCACGGATCGGAATTGCGCACGATCAATACAATACATCGTCGTATGGCCACCTCGCCAATCCGGATTGTTTCCTAAACGCCTCGCGCTCTCGCCCGACAGATGGCTGGTGGCGGTGATGCGCCGAGGGGAGTCCTCGGCCGCGCGCCATGGGCAGGAGGATCCGACCATGCGATCGTCAGATAGACCTCACTCGTCGGCCGTGGCGCTCGGCTACGTCCTGGCGACGGCGCTTGTGCTTCTGGGCGCCTTTCCGGCGGCCGCCTCGGACAAAGGGACTCGGCCGCGGATCGATCCCCGGCCAGCCGTGGGCGTGAGAACCACGTCGTGGTGGCACCAGCACAAGGGCTTCTTCTACGCCGGGACCGACCCGTCCCTTCCCGCCGTCTTCCTGATTCACGGGAACCACAACAGCGCGCGGGACTGGACCGAGCCCAGCAGCCTCGAGCAGCACTACGACTACAGCAACCACCCGGCCACGAAGCGCCTCGGGAAAAAGAGCGTGCCGAACGCGGGCATCTACAAAGTTGCCGCGTCACCGTGGCTCAAGGTGGACGACCAGTCATGGGTGGGATTTCTTCGTGGCAAGGGGTACACCGTGGCCGGCTACACGCAGTCACCGGGGACCATCGGCGAGATCATGAACGAGGCGGAAGAGGCTTACGAGCACTTCCTGAGCCAGACCGCCGCCCTCAATCCGTCGGCTCCGCCCGCGGTCGCGATTGTCGCGCATAGCCGCGGCGGGCTGATCGCCCGACACTTGCTCAAGAGCAAAGGAAGCGCGGGGCGCGTGAACTGCGTGGTCACGCTGCACTCTCCTCATCAGGGAAGCGAGATGGCGGTCGCGCCCAACAAGATCGCCGACGAGGCGGTCGCGGCCGTCGGCGGCGCAAACCTGCCGGAGCCTTTCAAGGGCGAGCTTCGAGATTTGGCCAGGCAGATCGCTTCGCCGCTTCGCAGCATGATCATCGACGATCAGTCGCGCGAGCTGCGCCCCGGAAGCCCCATGTTCCGCGCGCTCGAGGACGGAGAGCGGCCCGTGGACGGTGTCCGCTACTTCACGTTTGGAGGGACGAATCCCAATTACTACCGTTTCTACGTCTGGACGTTCACCGCGATGAGCTCGGTGCCGCAATACAAAGGAATCGAGCAGTACTTCGTCTGGGAGGTGAAGCCCACCGAAATCGGACCGGCCTCGCCCATGTACGCGAGCGTCCGCGACGTGGCACCCGAGATTACGCCTGGAAAGGGTGACGGTCTCGTCAGCGACGTGAGAGCCCATCTGCCGGAGGCGTTTCATGCCGAGCACGTCACGGAGGATCTGAATCACGCCGAGGTTCTCTGGGACCGCGCTCTCCAGGGGCGCGTGGATCGGATCCTCCGGGGTGGAGCGCGATCGGCGACAGCGATCACGCGCACATTGCGGTGAGCTCTCGGCCGCCCGCTTCCGGGCGCAGCGTTCGCCGGTTTCCAGGTACGGAGGGACTTCCGATGCGCCTCGTCCTCGCATTCGCTCTGCTCGCGTTCCTCGTCGCGGTGACCGATCCGGCCGGCGCGATCGGGTTTGGCGACTTGAAGAAGAAGGCAGAAAAGAAGCTCAAGGAGAAAGTCGAGAAGAAGGAAGACGAAGCGGCGGAGTCCGCCGCCGACGCCGCGGAGAGTGCGGTGGAGGGGGCGGTCGAAGGAAACGCGGCTGAAGACGGCCAGGCGAAAAAGGGACCGGCCAAGACGGGCCAGGCGGCGAACGGCGGCCAGACTCCTAAAGTCGCCGCCAAACCCTCGGGGGCCGTGGCGTCCGTCTCCGCGAAGTTCGATTTCATCCCCGGCGATCGAACCCTGGCCGCCCAGGACTTCGCCTCACTCAAGCCGGGCCCTCCGCCGAAGGCGTGGCAGCCGCGGCGCGGCGCGGCGGTGGTGGAGGAGAGTGAAGGCGCGCGGTGGCTCACGCCAAAGGGCGAGTCGGCCGTTCTCCGAATCCCGCTCGAAGGGCCGCTTCCCATGAAATGGACGCTCGAGCTGGACTACGCTCTCGCGAGCGCGGAAGGGGCTTCCTTTCGTCTCGCGGCGGAGACCTCCCAAGGTCAGCCGTGCTGGTCGGCGTCATGGCCTCAAGCGGGCGGCGCCGTGAGCGTGGAGGGGGGCGGTGTTGCGGCTTCGGGGACGGCTCCGGGCGGCTCCACGGGGCGCCACCGGCTCGCTTTCGCCGCGAGTGGCGCGGCGCTCCGGGTCTATCTCGATCGCGAGCGGGTGGTTTCGATCCCCAGCATCCCTCAGAGCGATCCCCCAACGACACTCGTCCTCACGATCCTCGCGCCCGGAAACCGTCCGCGAATTGCGGCGGTGCGCCTCGCGTCGGGCCCTGCGTCCGCCAAAACCCGCCTCGCCAACGGCTCGCTCGCGACGTACGGCGTGCGATTCGAGCCTTCTTCCGACGAGGTTCGGCCGGAATCGGCGCCGATATTCCGCGAGATCGCCGCATTCCTGGCATCGGACGCGACCGCTAAGCTCTCCATCATGGTTGGCGGGGAGGATATCATCGAGGAAAGCCGCAGGGCCGACCGGGCCAAGAAACGGGCGGCCGCGGTTCGAGACGTTCTTGTCTCGCAGTTCGAAATCGCCGCGTCGCGCCTAATCGTCGGCGACATGGGCTCCGGCGGGAAGGGCGCCGCGGTGAATCGGAAGCGGGCCGGAAGTCCGCCGGTCGTGTTCTCGCGGCTCTAGTTCTCGCGGCTCTAGGGTCCGGCTTCGATGACCCGAAAAGCCGCGATGAAGGCCGGCGCTCCGGGCCCGAGGCGCAGCTCCAGGCGGTAACTTCCACGCGACAGGCGGTCGGCGGGGATCACGAAGCCGGCCGCCTGAAGCCCTTCGTCCCAGATACCCGCCGCGCTTGCCTCCAGATGCCAGACCGGGATCGGATCGCCCACGCGGACGATCGTCACGTCGACGTGCCCGCCCGACGCTCGGGCTTCGGCCGCGACCGGGTCATCGATCACCACGTGGACGAATCGCTGGTCGGCACGCCGATGAACGGTCGGCGTGGCAGGTCGCATCGCGCGTGACGGACCGGCGAGTACAAGCGAGCCAACGCTTCCCTCGAACGGGGTCAGGGGGGACGCGGTTTCGACGGCCTCACGAGGGATCATTCCCTGGCCCTGGACTCCACGGAGCGAGTCGGCCGTTACCGTTGCCCGATCCCGCTCCCGCAAGGCCGCCGGGTAGCGGACGGTGCCCAAGTACGCGGGGTAGAGGAGTGCCACGGTCATTACCGCGAGCGCCGACGCCAGGAGCGCGCGCTGCGGCTGCCGCTCTATTCCGAACATGGAAGCTCGCCATCCTCTCCACCAAGCTCCGCTCAGGGAGCGTCGCGCGATCGAAGCCTCCGCCTCGCAGAGGGGGCAAGCGCGAACGTGGAGGGCGACCGCCGCGAGTCTCGACTGCGGAAGAGAATCGGGGAATACGGCATAAGCGGCCACGTCGTCGGCGGGCGGGTGCGCGGCCAGGTATTCGGGCCCGCGCGATCGGATCTGTGCCTCGAGAGCCGAGGAGGCTTCCGAAGCCTGGCGGCACTTCTCGCACTCGCGCAGGTGTCGCTCCATGTCCGCCGCGAGGGCCGGTTCGAGGCGCCCCCGGGCATGATCGACGATCAGCGTCGTCGCTCGTTCGTGGTCCATCCTCCACCCCCTGGCTTCGCGGTCCGACCGGCTGCGCGGCCATACCGGCTGCACGGTCTCGATCCTGCCGGGCTCAAGCGAATTATAGAGGAGTCTGCCCTGGCTAGCGCTCCCCAACTTGCCTTGTCGCGGCTGCTGGCCCTTCGTTTGGAAGATGTGCGACGCCATTTTCCCTAAACGCGCAGGCCCACCGCTCGACTCTAGGGACCGAATCGCTCATCCCCGGAAACCCCTTCATGCTGAGATTCGGAAAAGGAGGCTCTCCGTGAACCATCGCGCTCGCCTTGCCGGCAAACGCGCGCCCCTCGTTGTCACCGCGACTTTGGCCTGCCTGCTGCTGGGACTGGTCTCGGCAAATGTGGCGCTCGCGCAACGCTCCAAGTCAACGCCCGCGAAGCCGAAGCCTGCAATGTCGGCTCCCGCGAAACCGGCTGCCGCGCCCAAGGTGAAAGGGATCTTCGAGCCGGTCAACTTCAAGGAAGATCTGAGGCTGGAGAGCGTCTGCTTCCTCACACCGGAGTTGGGGTACGCATCGGGAGAGGCCGGCACGATCATCCGGACGACGGACGGGGGAGAGTCCTGGACCGTGCAGCTCGGGGGGGACCCCCAGACGCAGTTGCCGCCGGTCCATAGCCTGCGATTCATCGACGAGACCCATGGCTGGGCGATTATGGGAGACAAAAAGCTGCTCCGCACCACCGATGGCGAGAACTGGCAAGAGTACGGCCGGAGCGGCGAGGGTTGGGGTTGCAAGGATTACATTTTTACTTCCCCCACGACGGCCGTGCAGCTCCTCGGATCGGATGACGGAAACCGCATTACATACACCAAAGACGGTGGACTGACATACCAGCAGGTCAACCCCTCCTGCCAAGTCGGCTTGGAAATTAATGGGCTGCGCCGCAATGTCAGCTGCCGGCTGAGTACCATGCACTTTGTGTCCCCGGAGGTTGGTTATGCGGTTGGAGCTACGGAGTCGGGGAATGGTGATGCGTCGTTGTCGGCCATCGTGATCTTGAAAACCACCGATGGCGGGGGGAGTTGGGTGGCGCATGCCGTCGTGGAAAACGTCGCCAAAGCATACGAGTCCTGGTACTACCCGCAGCAGATCTTTTTTACCGATGAAAATAACGGGGTCCTGGTCCTGCCCTGGTCGGAGAAATTTCTGGTCACTTCCGACGGTGGCCGGACCTGGGAAGGTCGGTTCTTCGCGGTCCGCGGGCCGTTCAAATTCGCAGACCCGGAAGTCGGCTGGTCGTTCAATATTCACCACGGCGGCAAAGACCTTAGCTTTACCACGAATGGGGGAAAGCTCTGGACGACTCGCCCGATCAAGTTTGCGGCCGAAGTGAAAGCATTCAGCCTGCCGCGCCGCGACCGGGGCTACGTCGTGGGCGACCATGGGATGGTTTACCGGTACCGAACGGTCCCGATCAACTACGAGGCGCCGCACATCCTCGACGCGCCGCTCATGCCCGGATTCGATTCGTCGCTGGACGAGGAGGCCGAGACGCTCGCGACGGAGGTCGCCGCGCTCGAGGATGCCGTTGAATCGGATGCGGGATCGGGCGGCGCGACCGCAACGGACGCGAACGATGACGCTGAGGAATCGGAGGACGCCGACGAGATGACGGCCGAGGCGGATGCAGGCTCGGACTCGAAGGATGGGGGATCCGCGGAGGGGGAGAGCGACGATGCGAACGAGGAGGATGGAGACGCCGCCGTTGCCTCGGGCGCGGCTTCGGACGCGAAGGGAGCAACCTGGTCCCCGCAGCGGTACGGCACCCGCCTGCAAAAGATCCAGGCGACCCTGGCATCGGTCTCCGCCGGCATTCCCAAGTTCCAGGGAAAGCTCCGTAATCTGAATCTGATTTTCTTCGGTCTACAGATCCTCGACGAGCTCACGGACCAGGGCTCGAGCGCCCAAACCGCTTTGGCCTCGTTCCGCTCGGCGCGCGATTCCGAATCGGCCCGGGCCGCGCTCGCCGAACTCTCGCAGGCGGCGCAAGCCCTTGCGGCGACCGCGCGCGCCGCGTTTCGGGGAAACGCCTTGAAACCGTAGACTCCCTGCTCGTAGCGCGGTCAACGCGTTTGGTGTAACCTGAGGAGACTGCGTAAGTCTCTATCAGGGCAGGGGGGCATGGAGAAAACGACGTCGCACCCGGAGCCTTGCGCCGAGGACCGGGTTCTCCGGGCGTTCCTCGCCGGCGATCCGGGTGCGTGCCACTCCGTCAAGCGCTGGGCCTTGGAAATCGTCCACTTCCGTTGGTTCGGCATCCCCTTCGACGAGCGCGAGGACGTCCTGCAGGAGGTCGTAGAGGATGTCTGGCGCGCGGTCACAAAGCCGGGCTTCACGATTCGCCGCGGGCTAAAGCCGTTCGTCCGCCACATCGCCAATGCGCGCTGCATCGATCGGATGAGGCGGCGCCGCAACGAAGTCGAGCTAACGGACCAGATCGCCGACCCCGGCGACGATCCGTTCGAGATGCTCGCCCGCAACGACGCCGCAGCGCGTCTCCGCGCGGCCGTGGACCGCCTCGATGAGCGCTGCCGCGACGTGATCCAGCTCCATTTCGTCGAGGAGATCCCCTACGCCGAGATCGCTGCCCGGGAATCGCGCGCCGAGGTCACGATGCGCGTGCGCATGTTCCACTGCCTGGCTGCGCTCCGCAAGATCATGCGCCGATGGGAGCTGGTAGCCTAGCCGCGGGATTCTTGGCCTTCGCGGTCGCGCTGATGCCATCGGTGCGGGCCCCGCGAGGAGCTGCGGCGTTGCCGAGCGCCGAGGCGTCGCCGAACACCGCGGCATCGGCCACGCGCGATTCCGTTCGTGCGTTGGTCTCGCGCCACGCCTACGCCGCCGCGGACTCCCTTGCCACATCGGCCCTCGAATCCCATGCGCGCGAAGGCGTCGCGGACTCGCTCGTGGCGTCCATCGCGGAGTGGCGCCTCCAGGCGCTCTGGCGCGGTGGCTGGTACACCCGCCCGGACACATGGGCTGCCGCCGACGAGGCTGTCCGTCTCAAGGAGCGAGCGTTCGGCAGGGAGCATCCCGAGGTGGCCCGAACGCTCTCCGTCGCCTCCACGATCCACAAGATGGCGGGTAATGTCGAGCAGGCGGAGACGTTGGCGCGTCGCTCGGTAGAGATTTACGAGCGTTCGGCGGGCGCCGACAGTCTCCCTCTCGCTCGGGCGCTCCAGATGCTGGCGAACGCCCGATTCGACCAGGCGGAATACGCCGACGCTCGAGCGATCTACGATCGATCCATCGCGATTCTCGAGCGCTCGCTGGGGCCGGAGCATCTCGAGGTGGCGAACGGCCTGAACGCGCTCGGAAACCTCCTTCGGCGGATGGGGGAGCATGAAGAGGCGAAGCGGGTGCACGAGCGCGCCATCCGGATTCGGGAACGAGGCCTTCCGCCCGACGATCCCAACCTCGCGTGGAGCCTCAACAACTACGCCAACGTCCTATTCGAACTCGGGGATATCGCCGCCACGAAGCCGATCCACGAGCGCGTCCTCGCGATGCGCCTCCGGGCCCTCGGTTCCCAGCACCCGGACGTGGCCTTCACCTACAACAACCTGGCGAACACCCTCCACGCACTCGGCGATTTCTCCGGCGCCCGGCGAATGCTGGAGACGTCGCTCGCGATTCGCGAGGCGACCCTGGGCCCCAACCATCCGGACGTCGCGCAGAGCCTCAACAACCTCGCATTCCTGTTGCACGACGCGGGCGACTACGAGGAAGCCCGGGTGCTCTATGAGCGCTCGCTCGCGATCCGCGAGCGGGTGAGAGGCCCGCGCCATCCCGACGTCACGACCACACTCGACCGGTTGGCCGACGTCCTCGCCGATCTCGGCGATCTCGAGGGCGCGAAGCGACGGCTGGAGCGCTCGCTCTCCATCAATAGGGCGGCGTTCGGCGACGACCACGTCGAGACGGCGGAGACGATCTCGAGCCTGGCGGGTGTGGAAGCCGCTCTTGGAGATTCGGCACGCGCGGAGGAATTCTACGCGCGTGCGCTCGGCATCGAATCGCGGATTCGAGGAGGTCGACATCCGTACGCTGCCTACTCCGCGCGTCATCTCGCCGAGTTGCGATCCGCGCGCGGCCGCGCCGCGGAGGCGTGCTCGGTCCTCCAGGATGTGGTCTCGATCTACCACGATGCCGGGCTGGGCGAGACGCCCGACGCGGCGGCGTGTTGGGCTTCGCTGGGAGTCGCCCTGGCGCGATCCGGCCGATCCGGTGAGGCGCTCGATGCGGCGCTCCGCGCCGAAGAAATCGGATGCGAACATCTCCGTCTGACAACCCGTTCGGTGGAGGAGAGGATCGCCCTGCGCTACGCCGCGACGCGGCCGGGCGGCCGAGACCTCGCGATCACGCTTTTGGAGAGCGGCTCCGCGGACCCGGGATGGCCCGCGCGCGTCTGGGATGCCGTGATCCGAGGGCGCGCCGTAATCGTGGACGAGCTGGCCGCCCGCCACCGAACGGTGGCGGCGGTCGCGGATTCGGAGACAAGGGCGGTCGCGGACTCACTGGCGCGGGTGCGCGAGCGGCTCGCTCGGTTGTTTCTGGCGGGGCCCCGTGGTGTGCCCCCCGATCGCTACTCGGCTCTGGTCAACGCGGCAAACCGGAACAAGGAGGAGGTAGAACGGAAGCTCGCCGAGCAGTCCGCTGTCTTCCGGGTGGAAGAGGCCACGCGCGTCGCCGGCTTCGCGGAGGTGTTGGCCGCGCTCCCGAAGGGCGCTGCGCTCGTCGCGTACGTTCGTTACGACAGGACCGCGCTGGCATCCCACGACCGGGCCGGCGAGCCGGCATACGGAGCCTTTGTGCTTCGGGGGAACCCAGGCCGCGTGGCGTATTACGCGCTCGGCGCGGCTGCCGGAATCGACTCTGCCGTCGCCGCGTGGAGGGAGGAGGCATCGCGAAGACCGTCTCCCACGGGGCGCGTCGCCGCGGAATCGCGCTGCCGGATTCTGGGCAGCCGGCTTCGCGCGCTCGTTTGGGATCCCCTCCTGGCTGAGACCGATGGGGCGACTCTCGTCCTGGTCGTCCCTGACGGGGCCCTCCAACGAGTCCCGGTGGGCGCTCTTCCAGACGGTTCGGAAAGATACCTCGTCGAGACGACCGCACCGATCCATCTGCTCCCGGCGGAGCGCGACTTGCTGAGTCTCGGAGCCCGCGAAATGAATGGCCGCGGATTGCTCGCGCTGGGCGGCCCCAATTTCGACGCCGTCCCGACAAGGAGGAGCGCCCCGAGACCCTCCGGCGACCGCGCGGAAACGCGCGGCGCCCAGGATGCCGGTGAGCGTGGAACCGGGGGGGCGGCCTCGTACGGCGATTGCCAAGAGAGCGCTCTCGCTCTGCGGTTTTGGCCTCTTCCGGGGGCGCGGCAGGAGGTCCGGGAAATCGCGCGACGCTGGGGCCGGAGCAGCGCCCCGGGAATGCGACGACGCGAGCCGGCATCGGACGTGGACGCCCGGAACACGATCGTCCTCGTGGACGCTGACGCGACAGAGGAGGCGCTGAAGCAGATGGCGCCAGGACGTAGCGTTGTCCACCTCGCCACGCATGGGTTCTTTCTTCCCCCGCCCTGTCCTCTTCGCGGGGCGCCCCGCGCGGCCGTTCCGCTCGCTCGGGATCCGCGCGTCGTCAGCAATCCGCTCCTCCGGGCCGGCCTCGCCCTGGCCGGATCGAACGGCCATCGGTCCCCGGGCACCACCCCGGAGGACGGTCTTCTGACCGCGGAGGAGATCGCGGGGATCGACCTGCGTGGCGTGGAATGGGTCGTTCTTTCGGCCTGCGACACGGGCGCGGGAGAGGAGCACGTCTCGGAGGGGCTTCTCGGCTTGCGCCGCGCGTTCCAGGCAGCCGGGGCGCGGACGGTCGTGGTGAGTCTGTGGCGCGTGGACGACGCGTGGGCGCTCCGCTGGATGCGGTCGCTGTACCGCGCGCGTTTCGAGGAGGGGCTCGATACGGCCCAGGCGGCTCGCCGCGCCGCGATCGAGGTCATCGAGGCCGTTCGAGAGCAGACCGGCTCTACCCATCCCTTTCTGTGGGGCGCATTTGTCGCCGCGGGGGACTGGCGCTGAGGGGCTCCGGGGTCTTTCACGCGTGGCGCCTGGGCGGCTCGTGGTCGGACGGTCGCTTTGGCAAGCGCCTCCAAAAGATTGAGGCCGAGCTGAGTGCCATCACGAGCGGCACCCCCAAACTCGAGGCGAAGTGCAAGAATTTGAACCTGGTGGTGGTCGGCCTCCGAATCTTCTCCGACCTGGCCTCCAAGGGGGATGCGGCCCACACGGCGTTCGAGAGCTTCCGGAGGGCGCGCGACGCCTCCGCCGCTCGAGCGGCGCCGGCGGACCTATCCACCGCGGTCGAGGGGATGGGCCTTCTCGCCAAGTCGGCGCTGCAGAAGAGGGATGGCGCTCCGCAGTTCCGCGACCGACGCTGAGCCGGGATTACCGCTAAACGTCGCCCAAACCCCCGCGACATGGACATCGGAGCCGTTTCCGGGACCTCACCACCGGGGGGTCGCACCGAAGGGCTTGCTCCCCAGGCGTCGGCCCCGCCCAGCAACCAAATCTCGAAGGAGGAGTCATCCATGAATCGGAACCGCGGCCTCATTCTCGTGGTCCTGGCCGCCGTGCTCGGGCTCTCGGGAGCCGAGCGCGCCTGGGCCCACGGCAAACATTACCCCCGCACGACACGCGGCGACCA